>CXWL01004300.1_pt1 | contig 71724 bp, 68 predicted proteins | sample 590931 | NCBI WGS metagenome assembly CXWL01 (sample SAMEA3498368, study PRJEB10139) | groundwater metagenome | biome: water well; material: biofilm material | place: Germany | collected 2015-04-27
TCGGGGTAGATGGCGACGATCGAGGTCGTGCGATCGGGGTGGACGGCGCGCAGATAGCGGCGGGCGGAGACGTCCCCGGCAAGGGCGATGAGCTCGGCCACCGGCCAGCCGGCGGCGGCCAAGTGCGTCGCGAGGTGGGAGTCGGCAGCGGAGGTCACACCCTAGAGCGTACCAGGCGCCGTCGGCGCTGCTCGGGGAGATCGTGGGCGGTGGTTTGACACCTCGGGAGGCGGCACGGATAATCCCGGCCGGCGCGAGGAGAGGGGACACGTTGGACGACGGGCTACGGCAACTGCTGCGCGATCTCGGTCGCGCTCTGCACGAGGCGATCGCGGATTCCGAGCAGGTCGTAGCGGCGATTCGCGAGCTGCGTCGGCAGGGTTACACGCTCCAGGTGCAGCTCGATTGCCGTCGGGAAGAAAGCGGCGACGAGATGCCGGTGCCGATGCTCGCGGTCGCCCGCGCCGCGGCGAACGGCGCCCAGCTCGACCCGGTGCCCGGCGGCTTGCCGAGCTTCCGGATCAACGGCACGGACCTCGCCTTCCTGCGCTCGATCGGGATCGACCCGACCCGCCGGCGCCGCGCCCGGCCCAAGACCCCGCGGCCCTAGCGAGCCAGGATGGCCGAACCCACCCGTCCGAACCTGCTCGGCCTGTCCCGTGCCGAGCTCGCGGCAGCCCTCGCTCCGGTGGTCGACCGCCCGTATCGCGCGCGCCAGATCTTCGACGCCATCTACCTGCGGGGGATCACCGCGCCGTCGGCGATGACCGACCTGTCACTCGAGCTCCGGCGCGAGCTCGAGGAGCGCTTTTCCTTCGCGCCGCCGACCGTCGAGCGTCAGGAGACCGCCGCTGACGGCACCACGAAGTACCTGCTGCGTCTGGTTGATGGCGCCAGCATCGAGGCGGTGGACATCGCCATGGCGCGACCTGCGCCCGCGGCGGCGCCCGCGGAGGAGCCACCGCGCACCTTGTGCATCTCTAGCCAGGCGGGCTGTGCTCTCGCCTGCCGGTTCTGCGTCACCGGCTACTGGGGCGCGGGCCGCAATCTGACTGCCGGCGAGATCGTCGGACAAGTGCTGGCGATTCGCCAGGATCGCGAGCGCGTGGCGATCGCCAAGAGCGATCCCGGGCTGCCGAGGAAGGGTCAGCCACAGCCCAGCTTCAACCTGGTGTTCATGGGTATGGGCGAGCCGCTGCTCAATCTCGACAACCTCTCGGCTGCCCTCGACATCCTCGGCGAGACCATCTCGCCGCGACGAGTCACGGTGTCGACCGCCGGCATTGTCCCTGGCATCGACTCCATGGCCGCCTGGCCGCGCCGACCCAAGCTGGCCATCTCGTTGCACGCCCCTGACGATGCTCGCCGCAACGAGATCATGCCGATCAATCGCACCTATCCGCTCGCTGAGCTGATGGCTGCCCTGCACCGTTACCCGCTCGAAAACGGGCGTCGCCTCACCTTCGAGTACATTCTGATCAAGGACTTCAACGCCGCGCCGACGGATGCCGACGCGTTGGTGCGGCTGCTCCATGGGCTGCGAGCGAAGGTGAATCTGATTCCTCTCAACCCTGACCCGGTCCTCGGCGATCTCGAGCCGCCGGCAGACAGTGTCGTCGACGCCTTCCGCCTGCGTCTCGAGCGCCGGGGCCTGGTAGCGACCGTGCGCCGCCGGCGAGGCGACGCAGTGAGCGCTGCCTGCGGCCAACTGCGAGCGTTCGGTCGTGCTCCGAAGACCTTCGCTGGCCGTCAGCTGGGGCGCTGAGGCCGCCAGATGAACGCCAGATTGCGCCCCGCCGCGCGCCCGTCTCGGCGGTAGCTCCAAAGGCTGTCAGCGTGGCAGCGCGTGCAGCGCGTCACGGTCTCCACCGTGGTGACGCCCGCCGTCGCCAGCTGACTGGCGACGGCCGCCTGCAGGTCGAGGTGGGGGCGTGAGCCGGGTCGCTGGCGCACGACGATGGGTCCGGTGGCCGCGCTGGTCGCGACGGCCTCCGGGGCGGCGGCAAGCACCGCTGCCACCACCTCGTCTCCGACCTCGTAGCAGCAGGCGCCGATGGCCGGGCCGACCCAGGCCCTGACCGCCCTGCGGTCGGAAAACGCGCGGAGCGTCTCCCGCACGATGCCCGTCGCGATCCCCCGCCAGCCGGCGTGGACGGCGGCGATCCGGCCGTCTGCGCCGGCAAGGAGGACCGGCACGCAGTCGGCGGTGGCGATCGAGAGGGCGAGCGCGGTCTGGTCGCTCACCAGGGCGTCGCCCTCGCCGCAGACGCCAGGATTGGCGTCCAACACCAACGCCGAGTGGATCTGACGCAGCTCGGCGACCGGCGGTGGCTCTGGGCAGGCGGCGGCGAGGATCTCGCTGCGGCTGCCGGTGTAGCCACGGCCGGTGAAGATCACGCACCACTCCGGAGAGCTCGATTGCCAGGTCCAAGCCATGGCCGCGGATTGTAGACGGGCAACGCCCCCACTCTCGCCGTCCACGGTCGCCGCCAAGTTCAATAGACTGTGCCGGCTTGATCCACTTCTTCCACGTCAGCAAGCGATTCGCGAGCGGGCAGGTGGGGCTCGACGACGTCAGCCTCGACATTGCGCGCGGGCAGTTCGTCTTCCTCACCGGTGCGAGTGGCGCCGGCAAGAGCACGCTGCTCAAGCTCATCTTCCGTGAAGAGGTACCGTCGGACGGGCAGATTCTGGTCAACGGGCGGAATGTCTCGACCATCCCGCGCAGCAAGATCCCGTACCTGCGCCGTTCGATCGGCGTCGTCTTTCAGGACTTTCGCCTGATCCCGCGCAAGACGGTGTTCGAGAACGTCAGCTACCTGCCCCGCATCCTCGGAGCGAGCGTCGCCGAGCGCAAGCGCCTCGCCTACCAGACCTTGCGCCGGGTTGGTCTGGCTCACCGCATGAACGCCTTTCCAATGGAGCTCTCGGGCGGCGAGAAGCAGCGGGTGTCGATCGCCCGGGCGTTGATCAACGAGCCGGAAATTCTGCTCGCTGACGAGCCGACGGGCAACCTCGATTCCGAGCTTGCGCGCGAGATCTTCGACCTCTTTGTCGAGATCAATCGTCGGGGCACGACGATCGTGCTGGCGACCCATGACCGCGACATGATCGCCCGTGTCGGCCGGCGGGTGCTGAGCCTCGCCCACGGTCGCGTTGTCGGCGACGTCACGCTCGAGACGGAGCCCGCTTCGCCGCCGGCGCCCCAGAGCGGGCTGGAGGTATCGAGCTGAACCTCTTTCAGGCACTCGCCTATTTCTATCGCGAGGCGGCGGTCAGCCTGGTGCGCAGCTGGCGGGTGAGCCTGCTCGCGATCATCACGATCGGCGTCAGCCTGTTCATCGGCGGCAGCTTTCTGTTGGTGCGTACCAACCTCTCGCTGCTCCTCGAACGCTGGCGCAGCGAGAGCCGGGTGATGGTCTACCTGCGGCAGGAGGCTGGTGCCGACGAAGTCGCAGAGCTGGGCCGAAAGATCGCGGCGGTGCCGTGGGTGGGCGGCGTCGCGGCGGTCAGTGCGGAGGAGGCGAAGGCCCGTTTCAAGGAGAGCTTCCCCAGTCTCTCCGACCTGGTCGAAGGCTGGAGTGACGACCCTCTGCCGCGTTCCTTCGAGGTGGCGATCGAGCCAACTCAGGCCCGCGGCGCCGAGTTCGACTCCTGGCTCGATGGCTTGCGCGCCAACTCCCTGGTCTCGATGGTCGACGACGACCGCGACTGGCTACGCCAGTTGCAGACGGCTCTGGCGGTGATCGGCAGCGTCGGCATCGTGCTCGCCACCGTGCTGCTCGTCGCGGCGGTGTTCACGATCGCCAGCGTGGTCAAGCTGACGGCCCACCTCTATCGCGAGGAAATTGCCATCATGCGGCTGGTGGGTGCCACGGAGTTCTTCATCCGGGGTCCCTTCTGGGTCGAGGGCCTGCTGCAAGGGCTGCTCGGTGGGCTCTTGGCCGTGGCCGCCCTGCAGACGCTCTACTTCTGGGTGATGCCGCGGGTGTCGAGCTCGCTCGCTGCGGTGTTGGTTGCGGTTCGCTTCCTGTCGCCGCCCGAGATTCTCGGCGTGATCGGCGTCGGCGGCCTGGCCGGCCTGGTCGGTGCCATCGTCTCCCTGCGCCGCGAGGACCTCGGTGCGGGCTGAGCCCCCGGACCTTCCTGCTCCGGGAGCGACCCGAGGGTCGGTGGGGAAAAAGGAAAACGCCCCGCCGGCTTACGGCGGGGCGTCGGTGTCGGGCGGCAAACCTCGCCGCCCGCGGACTACTCGATCTTCAGGATGACGACGGCGCGCCGGTTGTCCTTGCGGCCAGCAGCGGTGTCGTTGGTGGCGGCCGGCTCGGCGGTGCCACGTCCCTCGACGTTGATGCGGGCGCCGTCCAGGCCATGCCGCTGCACGAGGTAGCTCTTGACCGCGGCCGCTCGCTGGGCGGAGAGCTTCTCGTTGGTCTTGGCGCCACCAGTCGCGTCGGCGTAGCCAATGACCCAGGCTCGAAGGTCCGGATCCTGCTTCATCTTGAGGGCCACTTCGTCGAGCTTGGCCTTGGCGATGTTCGACAGCCGGGCACTGCCGGAGTCGAAGTGCACCACCTCGCGCACCTCAGGCTTCGGCGGCGGCGGGGGCGGCGGCGGCGGCGGAGCGACATCGGGCGTCGTCGGCTCGGGGGCGGCCGGCGGCGGCTCGGGTGGCGCCGGAGCCACCACTGGCGGCGGCTCGACAGTCTTGGCAAAGCCGAGGGCAGGGATGAAGGTCAGGCCCACGAGACCGCCGAGCGGGCAACGGTCGCTGAAGTTGTCGGCCTGCAGGAGGTCTACCCGCAGTGCGAAGTTGAAAGCCCAGCGACGCTCGCCGCCCAGCCACAGACGACCGCCCGAGGTCAGGTCGACGCTGTCGTCGAAGCCGAACCCGCTGCCGGTGCCGAAGGTGCCGACGAGCTCGGTCAGCCAGTCGAAGTGGTCGTTGATCGGGGCGACGTAGCCCACGCCGGCGGTGACTTCCTGCTGACGGTCGAGGTTGTCGTCGTCGCCTGGATCGCGGAAGCCGAGGTCGACGACGAAGCGCTTGACGGCGTACGAAGCGCCGACGCCAAAGCCCGTGTCGTCGGTGGCCACGTCGTCGTCGCCCGTGGGCGCCTCGACGAAGGCGTTGAGCGCGAAGGAGCTCTGTTTGTCGAGATCCTCGAACAGGCGGAACTTGGCGCCGACCCGGATGTTGCCGAGCCCGTCACCGTCTGCGAGGTTGCCGGCGAGGTCGATGTTCTCGTAGGGCACCTGGACGGCGAGCTCGATCTTGTCCGTCAGGCCGTAGCCGACGGCGACGCTCAGGCGGCTCCAGTCGACACCGGCGTTGTCGCCGCTACCAACGGTGCGGTCCCAGTTGTTGAGGTAGAGCCCCAGCGAGAAGCCGCCCTTGGCCACGCTCTGGGGGGTCAGCAGGGTGAACAGGCCGGTCTCACCGCTCTGCGTGGGCGCATCAGCGTCCTGTTGCGCGAGGGCGGGGGACAGGGCGCAGGTTGCGATCAGCAGGGCCCCTCCGAGCCACCGCTTCTTCGTGTTCATCGTCTCCTCCATTCTCATTCGGCCGGGCGACAGCGTTTGCTGCCGCGGGCGCGACTGACGGTTTGTATTCTAAGGAATTTAGCACCGTTTACACGGCCGGCCACACCAACTGACCAGGCCGCAAGAACCATGCCGTAGCTCATGGGCGGGCCGACCGCCGAGCTTCCTCAGCCCTCGGCGAGGATGCGGCTGACGCGCTCGAGGAACTGCTTCGACTGGTTCGGACCGAGCACCGCCGAGACGATCTTCTCGTCGGCGCGGACGAGGTCGACGATCGCGTCGCTGCCGCGGCCGGCTTCCATCTCGGCGTGCGATAGCCGCGCCATGGCGTCCAGCTCGTGCAGGCGGTCGCTCGACGACAGCAGCTGGCGAGCCAACTGGTGCACCTGGCTGGCAACTTGGGCGAGCTCGGAGACGCTCAGGCGCTGGACACGCTCGGTCTTCAGGCGGGACAGATCTTCCTTGAGGGTAACCAACCCCGAGGTGATCAGGCCGTAGAGCAGCTTGCAGGTCTCGAACGGGCTGGTGCCCAGGCCGATGGCGATCTCTTCGATCGACCGCCGTTCGTCGATCTTGCAGATCACGGCCCATTCCTGGGGCGTGAGCGAAACGGAAGTGCTGGCGCCCTGGCTGGTGAATACGGGCACCAGACGCGTCGACGGGATCCGCTTCGAGAGCACCTGCCATTCGTCGATGCGGCGCGCCGCCTCCATCAGGAGGTTGGTGTTCGACTTCTGGATGGTGACCGCTTCGGCGTCCTTACCGGGAGTGAACACGAAGTCGCCTTCGCGCCAGATGGCGAGCTCGTAGACCGCTTCCTCACCCTCGAGGTCGCTGGCCTTGGCGTGCACGATCTGCCCGTTGCGGAGGTAGATCTGTCCGGTCTCGCCGGCAGCCTTGCGCAGCGCGAACATGCCGGTCTTGCCCGACACGGACACCAGCTGGATGATGTCGGGGAGCGGGAGCTCCTTCAGCGATCCCTGAAAGGCCATGCGCTACTGTAGCCCGAAACTAGCCAACAAACAGCAGAGGACCGCGACTGGTTTGACGTCGTGCACGTTGCCTTCCTTCGGACGCTTTGCCGCTTGGGCGAAAATCGGTCACCTCCCAGCGGGACAAGTCCTTTGGATGCTAGCACAGCGAAAAAAACACGGTCAACGCGAGGCGCTGCTAACCGGCTGTAGACAAAAGGCTTGCTTCAACGAGGGAGAGCCGCCAGCCGGTCGAGCGTGGCGCGCTGCGAAAAGCACAGGGCGAGCGCAAGGGCGTCGGTGGTGTCGTGACGCGGCGGCTTGCCGGCGAGGCCGAGGATGACCTGGACCATACGCGCTACCTGGGTCTTGTCGGCTCGGCCGTTGCCGGTGACGGCGGCCTTGACCTCGGCAGGGCTGTACTCGGCGATCTCGATCGGGTGCCGGCCAAGGCACGAGAGGATGGCGCCCCGCGCCTCGGCGAGGACGATGAGGCTGCGGCTGTTGATGCCGTGAAATGACTTCTCGACCACCGCCGCCTGCGGTTGGTGGGTGCTCAGCAGGCGCTCGACCTCGTCGGCCAGGTGCGCGAGACGTCGGGCCAGCGGCTCGCTCTTGGTCGTCGAGAGCACGCCGCAGTCGATGAGGCGCAGCGTGCTCCCGCGGCGCTCGAGCAGTCCGTAACCGGTGACCTGGCTGCCGGGGTCGAGGCCGAGGATCAGCAGGGCCGGGGCCTCGGCAAGCGCCTCGGTGCCTCAGACGTCAGCATCGGCCGCCATCGCTTCGACGTCGAAGTCGCCGTTGGTCCACACGCTCTGCACGTCCTCCGAATCCTCGAGGGCATCGATCAGGCGCAGGAGCTGGCGGCTGCGTTCCTTCGGCACCGGCACGTAGGTTGAGGGAAACAGCCCGAGCTGGCTGGCCTCGACCGCCACCCGCCGCTCAGCCAACGCCTCCTTGACTCGCAGGTAGTCCTCGGCGGAGGTGTAGAGCTCCCATGCCTCCTCGGTCACCACGGCGTCGTCGGCCCCGAGCTCGAGCGCGAGCTCCATGAACGCATCCTCACCGAAGGCGGTCTTCGCCAAGGCGAAGTAGCCACGCTTCTTGAACATCCAGCTGACGCTGCCGCTCTCCGCCATGTTGCCGTCGTGGCGGCCGAAGATGTGCCGCACTTCCGCGACGGTGCGGTTCTTGTTATCCGTCATCGCCTCGATGACCAGCGCGACGCCGGCGGGCCCGTAGCCCTCGTAGGTCAGCTCCTCGTACGTCGCCCCCTCGAGCTCGCCGGTGCCCTTCTTGACCGCCCGCTCGACGTTGTCGTTCGGCAGGTTGTTGGCACGGCCTTCGAGGATCGCCGCCCGCAGACGAGGGTTGCCGTCCGGGTCCCCGCCGCCGAGACGTGCCGCGACGGTGATCTCCTTCAGGATCTTGGTGAAGATCCGCCCGCGCTTGCCGTCGATGGCGGCCTTCTTGTGCTTGATCGTGCTCCACTTGTTGTGGCCTGACATGGCTGCTCTGCCCCCCCGCGTCGCGAGCGTCGCGCGAGGTTCGATTCTAGTGGATCGGCTGCGTACCGCCGCGGCGTCTCGCTGGGCGGCTCGCGCGGCATGGGGCGCGGCGTGGAGAACGGCTGTAAACCTCTCGAAAATCGAAGGATCAGCGCCGGGCCTCGATTGACTCGCAAGGCGGCCCGATGTTAGAAACAGGGGTCTCCGAATGCTGGGAGTGAGCAAGAATGTCGTCGATCCTCGTCGTGGAGCAGGAAGCCCGGTATGTCGAGCGTGTGCGGGATGCGCTCGTGGCCGAAGGCTGGCAGGTGAGGCTCGCTGCGAGTCGCGAGGCGGCGTTCGAGGCCAGTGCGGCGGCGGTTCCGGCTCTGGTCGTCGTCGCCGGAGAGGTGGCCGGCGCTGCTGAGCTGCTGCGCGGCTTCTCGCAGCGCGTTGGCGGCCCCGGTGCCCTGCTGATCGCTGCGGACGCTACGGACGAAGCACGCGCCGCGGCCGACGAGTCACTCGGCAAGCCGTTCACGGACCAGGAGCTCCGGCTCGCGGTTCGGCGTCTGCTGGCGTCCAAGGGGGCGCCCAAGGCCGTGCCGGCGTCGCCTGGCCCGGCCAGCGACGCCCGGGTCCTCACCTCGGCCGATATCTTTGGCGACGTGCTGGCGGAGATGGAGGGTGAGGGCGAGATGGCGGTGCCAGCCACCGCCGTGCCGCCGCCGCCGACTTTGGCGCCAGTTCCCGCACCGGCGCCGCCGCCGGCAGCGGCTGCCACCACGACTCGCATCCCAGTGGCCGTGCCCGCGACCAGTGGGGACGTCGAGAAGAAGCTCGAACAGACCCTGTCGGGCATGCTGCCGACCGCCCCGCGGCCAACGGTGCGCCCGCCGACCCCGCAGACGGCGGAGCAGACTCGCGACGTCGAGAACCTCCTGAGCAAGACCCTGGCCGGCCTCGAGATGCCCGGCCGCCGGCCAGACAAGCCGGTTCCCGCGGTGGCCAAGGCGCCGCCTCCGGCCGCGCCGACGGTGACGCAGAAGCTCCCCGCGTCGCCGGCGCCGCCGGCCAAGCCGGCGGGCGAGAAGCCGCGCGCTCCGGCGGGACCGCCCAAGGGAGCCTTCGACGCGCAGCTCGACGAGCTCACCGGAGCCCATCGCCGGCCGGCGGCTCCAACCCCTGCGCCGCCGCCGCAGATGCCCCCGGTCGACGAGATCTTCGCCACCCAGCGCATCGAGACGGTGAAGCGCCCGCCGCTGGCCAGCCCGCCACCGAGTCCCGTACCCGCCCGGCCCGTGGCCGCCCCGGTGCCGCCGCCGGCGGTGGCTGCGCCAGCCCCGGCTCCGGCTCCCCCGGCGCCGCCAGCGCCGGTGGCTCCCCCGCCGTNNCCGCCCATGGTCTCGCCGGCGCCGCCAGCGCCGGTGGCTCCCCCGCCCATGATCTCGCCGGCGCCTGCCGCCCCCCGTGCCAGCGAGCCCCCGACGCGGGCCGACGAGCCCCGGGAGTTCGGCCAGTACACTCTCCTCGATCGGATCGCGATCGGCGGCATGGCTGAGGTCTGGAAGGCCCGGATGAAGGGCGTCGAGGGCTTCCAGAAGACGGTCGCGATCAAGAAGATCCTGCCCCACCTGACGGACAGCGTCGACTTCGTCACGATGTTCATCGACGAGGCCAAGCTCGCGGCGCAGCTCAACCACAACAACATCATTCACATTTACGACCTCGGCAAGATCGCCGACGACTACTACATCGCGATGGAGTACGTCGAGGGTCGTGACCTGCGCTCGATCCTCAACAGTGGCCGGCACAATGGCGACCCGTTGCCGCTCGGTCTGGCTCTCCTGATCGCCGCCCGGCTGGCCAGCGCGCTCGACTACGCACACCGCAAGAAGGACTTCGACAACCGCGAGCTCGGCCTGGTGCATCGCGATGTGTCGCCGCAGAACGTTCTCATCAGCTACGAAGGCGACATCAAGCTCTGCGACTTCGGCATCGTCAAGGCGGTGGCCAAGGCCAGCAAGACGCAGATGGGGGCGCTCAAGGGCAAGCTCCAGTACATGTCGCCCGAGCAGTCCTGGGGACGCAGCGTCGACGCCCGCTCGGACATCTTCTCGATGGGCTCGGTGCTGTTCGAAATGTTGACCGGTCGCCGCCTGTTCGCCGGCGACAGCGAGATCTCGGTTCTCGAGGCCGTGCGCGAATGTCGGATCCAGGCGCCGCGCGACGTCATCGCGGCGCTGCCCGAGGAGGTCAACCGCCTGGTGATGAAGGCGCTGGCCAAGGATCCCGACGATCGCTTCCAGAGCGCTGGCGAAATGCAGAAAGAGCTCGAGAAGCTCCTCTACGGTCTGAAGCCAACGCCCAGCCAGGACGACCTCGGCTCCTACATGCAGCGCCTGTACGGGATCGAGCCACGGGCGGCCGCGCCGCTCGCCGCGGCGCCGACGGTAACCAAGCAGCAGCCGGCCGCCAAGCCCGAGCCTGCGCCCCGCGACGTGCCAGCCAAGGTGGAGGTCAGGTCAGCGCCGACTCCGAGCGTGGCGCCCCACATCGAGCCCGTTGTCCCGGCGGCGGACGCGCGGCCGTTGGAGAGCGAGGAGCAGGAGAAGAAGGGGCGTTGGGTGCCCATCGCCGCCATCCTCGCCCTGGCGGTGATCGGCGGCGCCTACTGGTTCTTCAAGGGCGGCAAGGGGGCCGACCCTGCCGCGCTGCCGCAGGCTCCGACCGGTGAGACCACGACTGCGCCAGAGGGCGGCGCGGTGCCGGCTCCCGCCGGGGAACCCGGCGCCTCGAGCGTCGCGCCGCCGGTCGACACCGCGGCGGTGGCCGCACAACTGGTTGAGCAGGAGGCGGCCAAGCGCGCGGCCGAGCTCCAGCAGCAGGGCGACGCCGAGGTCAAGCGTCTGGAGGCCGAGCTCGCCCGCACGCAGCAGGCAGCGCCGCCGCCGGCGAAGCCGACGGCGGTGCCCACACCGGCTGCCAAACCCACGGCTCCGGCCGCCGCCCCAACTCCCAGCGCCGCCGACCAGCAGGCGGAGGCGGAGCGTCTCGCCCAGCAACAGGCGGAGGCCGAGCGCCTGGCCCAGCAGCAGGCCGAGGCCGAGCGCGCCGCGCAGGCGGCCGCGGCGGCGCCCGCGGCGGCACCCGCCCCGACGCCCGAGCCGGCTGCTCCGGCACCGGTCGAGGTCAAAGTCGGCGACCTGGTAACCGCCGGCCTGGGCGTCATCCCGCCGGTGGTGGTGAGCAGCGGCCGGATCGAGTACCCGATGATGGCGAAGCGGATGCGGGTCGAGGGCGCCGTTGTCCTGCAGGTGCTGGTCGACGAGAACGGCGCGGTGCTCGAGACGCGTGTCTCCAAGCCCGCAGCCCAGAATGTCGGCTTCAATGAAGCGGCGGTCGCGGCAGCGAAGGGGTTCAAGTTCCGGCCCGCCACCAAGAACGGCGTGCGAGTGAAGATGTGGACCACGCTGAACATTCCGTTTAGGCTTACGGCTTGACATTCCAACCGCGCCTCGACCAAGGGCGCTCTGAGCTCTCCAGGAGGAGACGATGACCCTTTCCGACCAGCAGAAGAAGTTCTACGAGAACACCCTGAAGGTCACCAAGGACGAGATCGCGGACCTCGATCGGCAGATCGAGGACGAGCTCGCCAAGGTCAAGGAGCGCCTGGCGCAGCTGCAGAACGCCAAGAAGGCGGCCCGCCAGATGTATGACGCCGCCTGCATGCGCCTCGGGATTCCCAACGACCTCGAGGCCGAGGAAGAGGCGGCCGCCGAGGTCTGAGCGACCTCGTCCGCCTGCTGGGTGGCACAGCCGGTTCGCGCGAGCCGGCTGTTCGCTTTTCGGCGCGGGAGCTCCCCTAGATGGCTTGGTTCAAGAAGGACAAGAAACCCAAGGCGGTCCGTGACGGACAGCAGCGCAGCACCATGCCCGAGGGTCTCTGGGTCAAGTGCGACGGCTGCAAAGAGGTCATCTACGCCAAGGAGCTGGAGAGCAGCCTCCGCATCTGCCCGAAGTGCGGCCATCACTTCCGGCTGGACGCGCGACAGCGACTGGCGATGCTCCTCGACGAGGGGACGGGTCGTGAGCTCTTCACCAACGTCCGCCCCGCTGACCCCCTGCAGTTCCAGGACAGCAAGCGCTACCGCGATCGCCTGCGTGCGTACCAGAGCGCCCTTGGCGAAAGTGACGCCGTGGTCGTGGCCGAGGGTCGGCTGGTGGGCCTGCCGGTGGTCATCGGCGCCATGGAGTACCGTTTCATGGGCGGCTCGATGGGTGCTGTGGTCGGCGAGAAGATCGCGCGCGCGGCCGAGCACGCGATCGCCAAGCGCCGGGCGCTGGTCGTCGTCAGCGCCTCGGGTGGCGCCCGCATGCAGGAGGGAGTCGTCTCCCTGATGCAGATGGCCAAGATCTCTGCCGCTCTCGCCCGACTTCGTGAGGCCGGCCAGCCATTCGTCTCGGTGCTGACCGATCCGACCACCGGCGGCGTCACCGCGTCGTTCGCCATGCTGGGTGATCTCAACATTGCCGAGCCGGGGGCCCTGATTGGCTTCGCCGGACCGCGCGTCATCGAGCAGACGATTCGCCAGAGTCTGCCCGAAGGCTTCCAGCGCAGCGAGTTCCTGCTCGAGCACGGCTTCCTCGACCTCGTGGTTCCCCGCCCCGAGCTCAAGGAGACGCTCGCCCGCTGCCTGCGTCACCTGGCACCCGCCGCCTGATCGACCCGTCTGGCCGCCGCGAATTTCGCTGACATCCTGAGTGCGCTCGAGGCCCGGGGCATCCGGCTCGGCCTCGACCATCTGCGCGCGCTCCTCGCCGACCTCGGCGCACCCGAGCGCGCCGTGCCATCGGTTCTGGTTGCCGGCACCAACGGCAAGGGCTCGACAGCCGCTCTCCTCGCGGCAATGGCGACGTCGGCGGGCTATCGCACCGGCTTCTACAGCTCGCCGCACCTCGAGTCGCCCCGCGAGCGCGTGCGGATCGACGGGCAGGCCATCGGCGGCGACGAGCTCGGCCGCCAACTCGCACGCGTGCTGGCCTCGGCGGCTAGCCGAGGGGAGCCGACGCCCACCTACTTCGAAGCGCTCACCGCAGCCGCCTTCCTCGCCTTTGCCGATCGCCGGCTGGACCTTGCGGTGCTCGAGGTCGGCCTCGGTGGCCGCCTCGACGCCACCAACCTGGCGGCGCCGATCCTGTCCGTCATCACGTCGTTGTCGCTCGACCACCAGGCCGAGCTCGGGCCGACCGTGGTTCATATCGCCCGGGAGAAGGCGGGCATTCTGCGCGCCGGAACGCCGGCCGTGGCGTGGGTTGACGACGCCGAGGCGGCGGCCGTCCTCGTCGCCGAGGCGGCGGGGCTGCACGCCTCCTTGGAGCTGGCCAACCACGGTGTCCAGATTCTCGATGCGACGCCGACGCCCGAGGGGCAGCGCGTCAGCCTGGCAACTCCATCACGCCGCTACCTGGAGCTCGACCTCCACCTGGGCGGCCGTCACCAAACCCACAACCTGGGTCTTGCCGTCCGCGCCGCGGAAGCCCTGGCGGGCTTGGGTTGGAGCGGTCTCGACCAGACGGCGATCGCGCGCGGGGTATCCCGTTGCCGTTGGCCGGGCCGCCTCGAGCTGGTCGAGCTGCCGGGCGGCAAGTGCGTGCTGCTCGACGCCGCTCACAATCCGGGCGGCGCCGTCGCGCTGGCGGCGGCGCTTCTGGCCCGCCAGCCGGCGACGGAATGGGACCTCCTGTTCGGCGCTCTGGCGGACAAGGACGTGCCTGCGATCCTGCCGGCGGTGGCGCGAGGGGCTCGCCAGGTGGTCCTCACCCGCCCCGACTCGCCGCGGGCTCTCGACCCGGCGTTCCTGGTGTCCCTCGCGGAAGGCGCTGGGGCGGTCGAACCCCGGGTCGAGTCGGACCCCGGCCGCGCCCTCGAACTGGCGCTCCAGGGACCGAGCCCGCTGCTCGTCGTCTGCGGCTCGATCTACCTGCTCGGCACGATCCGGCAGGCCCTGCACGCGCGGTTCGGCGTGCCGACGCCGGCCGCAGATCTGCTGATCGCCTGAACCCGGCCCGTCAGGCCAGCTCGGAGTAGAGCGGGAAGCGGGCGGCAAGCGCCGCGACGTCGGCGCGCACCGCGGCCAGCGTCGCGGGGTCGTCGGCACCGCGGAGGGCACGAGCGATCAGGTCGCCGATGGTGTCCATCTCTGCCAGGCCCATACCGCGGCTGGTCACCGCTGGCGTGCCGATGCGGATGCCGGAGGCGACCATCGGTGGATTGGGGTCATAGGGGATGGTGTTCTTGTTGACCGTGATCGCCGCGTGCTCGAGCGCCTTCTCGCCGACCTTGCCCGTCAGCCCGACGGCGTGGACATCGAGCAGGAAGACGTGGTTGTCCGTGCCACCGGAGACGATGCGGAAGCCGCTGGCGGTGAGCCGTTCCGCGAGGCGGGCGGCGTTGGCGACGATCTGGCGCTGGTAGACGCGGAAGCCGTCGCTCTGGGCCTCGCGGAACGCGACCGCCTTGGCGGCGATGACGTGCATCAGGGGTCCGCCCTGGATCCCCGGGAAGACGGCGCGGTCGAGGTCCTTGGCGAATGCCTCCTGGCACAGCACCATGCCGCCGCGGGGTCCGCGCAGGGTCTTGTGGGTGGTGGTGGTGACGAAGTGGCAATGGGGCACGGGGGAGGGGTGAGCGCCCGCAGCCACCAGGCCGGCGATGTGAGCCATGTCGGCCATGAGCAGGGCGCCGACCTCGTCGGCGATGGCGCGGAAGCGGGGGAAGTCAATCACTCGGCTATAGGCACTGGCGCCGCAGACGATCAACTTCGGGCGGTGCTCCCGCGCCAGGCGGGCGACCTCGTCGTAGTCGATACGTTCGCTCGTGCGGTCGACGCCGTAGGGCACGACGTTGAAATCCCGACCCGAATACGACAGACGATGGCCGTGGGTCAGGTGGCCGCCGCACGACAGGTCCATGCCCATCAAAGTGTCGCCCGGCCTGAGCATGGCGAAGTAGACCGCCATGTTGGCGCTGGTGCCGCTGTGCGGCTGGACGTTGACGTGCTCGGCGCCGAACAGCGCCCTGGCGCGCTCGATGGCCAACCGCTCGGCAACGTCGACGAGCTCGCAGCCACCGTAGTAGCGCTTGCCGGGATACCCCTCGGCGTACTTGTTGGTCATCACCGAACCGGCCGCCTCGAGCACCGCCGCCGACACGAAGTTCTCGGAGGCGATCAGCTCGAGGCCCTCGTTCTGACGCCGGCGTTCACGGTCGATGGCGTCGAAGATCTCGGGATCGGCGGCCTTGACGGCGTCGAGCGTCGGCATACGGCTCTCCTTGGCGGGGCGATCAGAAGGCAGCTGGGCGCCAGCACCTTGGGCCCGGCGCCTGCGTTGTCATGTAGCTCTTGAAATACTACGCCGAGCCGGCGGTCGTGGGGGCCGGCTCGAGCTTGGCCACCCGACGGGCATGGCGGCCGCCCTCGAAGGCGGTGGCGAGGAAGGTGCGCACCAAGTCCTCGGCCAGGCCAGCGCCCACCACGCGGCTGCCCAGAGTCAGGATCTGAGCGTCGTTGTGGGCTCGCGCGAGGCGCGCGGTAAAGCCGTCACTGGCATGCGCGGCGCGCACGCCCGGAATCTTGTTGGCGGCGATGGCCATGCCCACCCCGGTGCCGCACACGAGAACCGCCTGGTCGACCTCGCCGCGCACCACCGCACCAGCGACGACGCCAGCGATGTCGGGATAGTCGACCGACTCGGTCGAATGGGTGCCGAAGTCGATCGCCTCGTGGCCGAGCTCGGTCACGACATCGCGCAGGTGCGCCTTGAGCGCAAATCCCGCATGGTCCGACCCGAGTCCGACGCGCATCGATCCCGTTCGCAGCTGCCCTGGCGGCCGGTCTTGGGCGACCGCCAGGAGGCACGGCTAGCCGGCGGTCTCCTCGCTGACCTCACCCTCGGCCTTCTTGGCCGCCGGCTTCTTGGTCGCCGGCTTCTTGGCGGCCTTGGCCTCGGTGGCAGCTTCGGCGCCGTCGGCAGGCTTACCCGTCTTGGTCCGCTTGGCCGCCTTGGCCTTCTGGTCCGCGGCCAGCCGAGCCGCTTCGCGGCTCCGCTCCTTCAAACGCTCCTGGCGCCGCTTGCGGCGCCGACGAAGCTCGCGATCTCGTTCACGCATGGCAATTCTCCCAACGGGCCCGGTCGGACCCCGTTCGTCAGACCGGGCAGCTTGCCGTACCGCCCTTCCCCGTGTCAAGGCGCCGTCCCCGACGAACGGGCTTGCCTGGCTCAGGGGGCGGCGGTGCCCGAGGCCGCGAGGCGGCGGTTGAGCTCGGCGTCGGCGGCTGCGGTCTTGGCGGCCAGGTCGTCCTTGTGGCGGGCCAATCTGGCTGCCAGGGCGTCGTCGGCTATGGCGAGAATCTGTGCCGCGAGGAGGCCGGCGTTGGCGGCGCGTCCGATGCCGACGGTGGCGACCGGGACGCCGGAAGGCATCTGGACGGTCGACAACAGGGCGTCGAGCCCCTGCAGGTCGTTGGCGAACACCGGCACTCCGATGACCGGCAGGGTCGTGTGCGCGGCCACGACACCGGCGAGGTGAGCGGCGCCGCCGGCGCCAGCGATGATCACCGAGATGCCCCGGCCGCGGGCGCCGCTGGCGAGCTCGCTGGCACGCGTCGGCGAGCGGTGGGCGGAGCAGACGTGGACTTCGGTGGCGACCCCCAGCTCGCGCAGGGCATCGTGCGCCTTCTCGAGCACCGGCCAGTCGTTGGCCGAGCCCATCAGGATGAGAACGCGGGGCGAATTGTCGGACATGGCAGCTCGCGGAGCCTCAGAGAGGGATGTTGCCGTGCTTCTTGCTCGGCATGGTGGCACGCTTCCCGGCCAGCTGGCGCAGGCCGCGGACGATCGCGCTGCGCGTCTGCGCGGGCTCGATGATGGCATCGAGGAAGCCGCGCTCGGCGGCGACATAGGGGTTCGAGAACTTCGCGCGATACTCGGCGACGCGCTGAGCGCGCACCGTCGCCGCGCCTTCGCCAGCGGCCTCGATGTCACGGCGGAAGAGCACGTTGACCGCGCCCTCGGGGCCCATGACGGCGATCTCCGCCGTCGGGTAGGCGAGGTTGAGATCGGTGCGGATGTGCTTGCTCGCCATGACGCAGTAGGCGCCGCCATAGGCCTTGCGGGTGATCACCGTGATCTTGGGCACGGTCGCCTCGGCGAAGGCATAGAGCAGCTTGGCGCCGTGCTTGATGATCCCGCGCCACTCCTGTTGGGTGCCAGGGAGAAAGCCCGGCACGTCCTCGAAGGTGACGAGCGGAATGCCGAAGGCGTCGCAGAAGCGGACGAAGCGCGCCCCCTTGAGCGAGGCGTCGATGTCGAGGACGCCGGCGAGGTAGGCCGGCTGGTTGGCGACGATGCCCACGCTCTGGTTGGCGAAGCGGGCGAACCCGACGACGATGTTCCTGGCGTAGTCCTCCTGTACCTCGAAGAACTTGCCGTCGTCGACCACGCCCTGGATCAGCCGCTTGATGTCGTAGGGCTTGTTGGGGTCGGCGGGCACCACGTCGTTGAGGGTGGGATCCTCGCGGTCGGGCGGGTCCTGGCTGTTGCCCGGCGGCGCTTCGTCGAGGTTGTTGCTCGGCAGGTAGGAGAGCAGCTCGCGCACCGCCATGAGACAGGCGGCGTCGTTCGGAACGGTGAAATGGGAGACCCCGCTCTTGGCGGCGTGCGTCGCGGCGCCGCCGAGCTCCTCCATCGTCACTTCCTCGTGGGTGACCGTGCGGATCACCTCCGGGCCGGTGACGAACATGTAGCTCGTGCCGTCGACCATGAAGACGAAATCGGTGATCGCGGGCGAATAGACGGCACCGCCTGCGCAGGGTCCCATGATGGCCGAGATCTGGGGCACCACGCCGGAGGCGAGGGTGTTGCGAAGGAAGATGTCGGCATAGCCCCCGAGGGAGGCGACACCCTCTTGGATGCGGGCGCCACCGGAGTCGTTGAGGCCGACGATCGGCGCTCCGTTCTCGACCGCGAGGTCCATGATCTTGCAGATCTTGCGGGCATTGGTCTCCGACAGCGAGCCGCCGAAGACGGTGAAGTCCTGGGCGAAGACGTAGGTCAGCCGACCGTTGATGGTGCCCCAGCCGCAGACCACCCCATCCCCGGGGACCTTGCTGTCGGCCATGCCGAAGTCGACGCAGCGATGGGTGATCAGGGCATCGACCTCGGCGAAGCTGCCGGCGTCGAGCAACAAATCGATGCGTTCGCGGGCGGTGAGCTTGCCGGCGGCGTGCTGACGCTCGATGCGATCGCGGCCGCCGCCGAGCTGGGCCGCCTCCAGGCGCCGGGCGAGCTCGGCACGGCGAGGGTCGAGGGCAGGGGCTGGGAGACTCATGGCGATCGCGAAGTCTACACCGCGGCTTCGCGGTGGAGCGGTCGGTTGCCGGGCCGCGCACGGCCGAGCGAAGGCTGCGACAATGGTGCCGTGAGCACCCCTCTGACCGGTGTGGTGAGCACCGATGCGAGCCGGCCGGCGAGCGCCTTCGCCGGTCTCGACACCGCCGCCATGGCGCGCGCGTTGTCAGGGGTGGCCGATCGCGACGAGGATCTTGCCGACGTCTTCTGCGAGCGTGTCGTCACCCTGTCCCTGGCCAGCGACGACGAGGTGCTCGGGGCCAGATTGTGGCGCGAGGAGGGCTTGGCAGTTCGCCTCCGTCGCGACGGGCGCACGTTCCTCGCCAGCCGCGACGCGCTCTCGCCGCGCGTCCTGGTCGAGGCCCTGCGCCAGGTCGCGCGGGTGCAGCCGCGGGCGGTGGCCGAACCCTCGTTCGCCGTGGCACCCTTTGCGGGGTCCCCTGACCCGGTAGCACTGCAGGCCTTCGCCCGCGCCCTGGTCACCGAGATCCGCCGCCAGCATGCCGCCTTCCCGCTCCGGCTCGAGGTGCGCGCCCATCGCCGTGACGTGCAGGTGGTGACGCCACGGTTGGTGCCGGCTGCCGAGAGCGAGAGCTTCGCCAGCATCGTCTGCGACACGCCATGGGCGCGTCACGGCCAGCTTCTGGCGACGCTCGACGAGCCTGCGGCCAGGGAGCTGGCAACCACCCTGGTGGCGCTGTTCAGGTCGCGGCAGGCGCCGCCGGCGCGCCTCGAGCGCGGTGTGCTCGTCCTCGGCTCGGCGGCGGCAGCGGTGCTGCTGCACGAGGCGGTGGGCCACACTCTCGAGGCCGACACCCTGGCCGCCACCGGGCGCCCGGAGGCGGCCATCGGTGTTGCCCTCGGCCCGCCGCTGCTCGACGTGTTGGACGATCCAGGAGCGGCGCCCGCGGGCTGCCGTCGCCAGACCGACGACGAGGGGGTGACGATCCAACGGCGTTGGCTGTTGCGTCGCGGGGTCGTCGAGGAACCCCTCGCCGACGCCGCCTGGGCGTCTCGGGTGCCGGCCTTGCTGCCCGGCGCCGGCCGCCGGGGCAGTCGTCACCTGCCGCCGGCGCCGCGCATGACCCACCTCGAGCTCCTGGCTGGTGGGACGAGCGAGGACGACCTCCTGCGCGACGCCGACGGCGGCATCTTTGCCCCCGAGGCCTCGCGGGGGGCGCTCGACCCCGTCGCCGGGATTTTTACCCTCGACCTGCCGTTTGCCTGGCGCATTCGCCGCGGCGAGTGCGCAGAGATTCTGGGGCCTGGACGCCTCGTCGCGGCCGTGCCCGAGCTCCTCGCTGCAGTGGTTGCCAAGGGCGGTGTCGCTCGCACGGCCGGCGCGGGCTGGTGCGCCAAAGGGGGCCAGAAGCTCGCCGTCTGGGCGACTTCGCCCTGGCTTCGCCTCGAGGGCGTCACGCTGCGCGGGGGGCGCCTCCAGTGAAGAGCGGCGGCCGACGGCCGACGCCTGGTTCGAGCGCCCCACCGGCAAGCGGTGGAGCCAGTCGGGAGCTGCCGGAAGTGCTGGCCGCGCTGCGCCAAGCGGGGCTCACGACGGCCGAGGTCTACCGCAAGCAGGGGCGGTCTCGGCGGGTCGAGCTCAACGGCGAGGAGATCCTCGCCGCCAGTAGCCAGGAGGCAGGCTGGGCGGTGCGCGCCGGTGACCGCCATGCGTCGTTCTTCTTTGCCGGTACGGGCGACGCCCTGCCGCTTGGCGGCTGGCCGGCGCCCGACGGCATGCCCCTCGAGCTGCCGGTGCCGCAGCCGGCCGCGTCCTGGTCGCCGCCGGCCGACCTCGATGCCCCTTTGCTCGGTGAGACCGAGGGGCTGGCGCTGCTGCAGGCGATGGCCGGCGCGCTGGCCAAGGAGCTGCCGGGGGCCCGTCTGTCGCGGGCCGCCCTCGACGACGGTTCGAGTGTCTCAGAGCTCCAGTCGAGCCAGGGGATCGTCGCCGGCTGGCGCAACCGGGCCGCGGCCCTCTACCTCGAGGCGGTGTTGGACGGTCGGGCCGGTGGCCGCCGCACGGTTGGCACCAGTCTCTACCTGGCTGAGCGCGAAGCCCGGAGATTCTCGCCGCTCGCGCTGGCCCGGCGCTTGGCTGATCGCCTGGCGCTCGCCACCGGGCCGACCGTCGCCGTCGACCGGGGCGCCACCCAGGTCGTGGTCGACCCGGCGGTCGGCGTACGCCTCCTGGCCGGCCTGGCGCCGCTCCTCGTCGGCGGGCAGGCCGAGGAGCGCCGCCGTCACTTCCTCGCCGCCGGCGAACGTCTCGCCGCCCCCGCCCTCTCGATCCTCGACGACGGTCGCCTCGAGGGCGGCCTCCTGGCGGCAGCGGTCGACGGCGAGGGTACCGCCACTCGACGTGCCGTGCTGGTCGATGCCGGGCTGGCGCGCGACCCGCTGCTGTCGTGGCGCGAGGCCCGCGACCTCGCGCGCGGGGCCCGCGCCAGCGGTTGTGTCCGGCGCGCCGGTTGGCGGGACATCCCTCTCGCGGGGCCGACCCACCTGTTCGTGCGACCCGCGGAGGAGGTGCCCGTGGCGGCCCTCCTCGCCGAGGTCGAGGAGGGCTACTACCTGCTCGACGCCACCGGCCCCGGGCAGTTCGATTTCGCCGCTGACCGCTTCTCGCTGCCGGCATGTGGCTTCGCGTTGAGCCGCGGCCGAGCGAGCGGTCCGCTGCCCGATGCCACGCTGCACGGCGCGATCTCCCGTCTGCTTCAGGGCGTCGTTGCCACCGCGCGCGACCTCTCCTTCTTCCCGTTGGGTGGCATGCTGGGCTCGCCGACGCTGCTCCTGCGCGACGTCGGCATTTCCTCCTGACGCAGGGCTCCTGCCGACGAGCTTGTTGTCGGCCGGGGTTGCTGGGAAGATCGGGATCTCGCGCCGCCGCCTTCTGCGGCCGGCACTGCTCACGGACACCACGCCATGCAACTCGGCATTCTCGGCCTGCCCAAAGCGGGCAAGACCACGCTGTTCAACACCCTCACCGTCTCGACCCAGGAGACCGGCAAGTTCGTCTCCTCGGCGAAGACCCACATCGGCGTCGCGACGGTGCCGGATCCGCGCCTGGCGGCGCTGCGCGACCTGTTCAAACCGCGTCGCTACGTGCCGGCCACCGTCGAGTACATGGACATTCCGGGTTTGCAGCGTGGCGACGGCCCGGAGAGCCTGGACCTCGCCAAGCTCAAGACGGTCGACGCCCTGGTCCACGTGGTGCGCGCCTTCGAGGACGACGAGATGCCCCATCCGGATGGCAGCGTCGACCCGGCGCGAGACGTCGCCACCATCGACCTCGAGCTGATCCTCGCCGACCACACCATCGTCGAGCGTCGCCTCGAGCGGCTGGACAAGGCCAGCAAGCGGGGGCCCAGCCCGGAGGAGGAGAAGGAGCGCAAGTTGCTCGCCGAGGTCGTCCTGCCAACGCTCGAATCCGAGAAGCCGTTGCGGACGGTCGAGCTGCCGGCGGATGACGAGCGGCGGCTGCGCGGCTTCCAACTGCTGTCGGCCAAGCCGATGCTGGTGGTGATCAACGTGGCGGAGGCCGACGTCGCCCAGCCGGTGCCGGCGGAGGTGGCGGCACGGTTGGGCTCCCGGATGAGCGCCGCGGTGGTCAGCGCGCCGATCGAAGAGGAGATCTCGCGGCTCGAAGCCGCCGAACAGAAGGCGTTCCTGGCCGACCTCGGCCTGGCCGAGCCGAGTCTCGACCGTCTGATCCGCGCGAGCTACGGCCTGCTGGGCGTGATCTCGTTCTTCACCGTCGGCGAAGACGAGGTGCGGGCGTGGACCATTCGTCGCGGCGCGCCAGCGCGCGAGGCGGCGGGCACGATCCACTCCGACATCGAGCGCGGCTTCATTCGCGCCGAGATCGTCGGCAGCGAGGATCTGCTCCGCCTGGGGTCGTTCGCCGCCTGCCGCGAGCACGGACTGCTCCGCTTGGAGGGCAAGGAGTACATCGTGCGCGACGGCGAGGTCGCGCACTTCCGGTTCAATGTCTAGCGGCGTCCTCGCTTCGCTCGGCCCCGCGACGGTCACTTGGCCGGGCAAACTCGACCGACATGGCCAGCGCTTGCCCGCCCAAGAGGACTAGGAGGCCGCGCGCCAGGAACTTGCGCTGCCGTATCGACGGCCGAAGGCCAGTGCGCGGAGCGCACGGTCAAAATAAGCCCTAGCGGCATCTCGGCCTCAGGGGGCCCCTTCGGTCCGCGAGGTCCGCTGCCTCAGCGGCCGGCGCGGTCGCGGGCTGACGGCATCGGGACCAGGCGCAGGTCGAGCCGGCCGGTGCTGTAGACGCTCGGGCGGATGCCGCCCGGGACGACCTGCATGCCGGGTGTCGGGTAGGTACCAGGCACTGGCGGCGGATTGGTGCCGGCATCGTCCTCGCCGGCGACCCAACTGCGTACCGTCGTGCCCTCGATCTCCCGCACTCCGCCGGTCGGCGTGCCACGAGCCACCAGTCCGCCAGTGGCGGTCGATGCCCGGCTGACGCCGCCCGCCGGCACGCTGCCGGCGTCGAGGGTGCGGGAATTCGGGCCGCCGTCGCGGCCGGCCGCGATGTCGATCTGCGATGCGGCGTCGAGAGGCGCCGGCGTCTTGCCGCCGTCCGCGGTCGCGACTGCTGTCCGTGCGCTTGGCAGGTCGAGGAGCAGGGCGGCAATCCGCGAAGGGTCCTCGTACCGTGGCGGCGCCAGAAGGCTCATCCCGGGTTCCTTGTTGGTCTCGAGCAGCGCTTCGGCGAGCAGGTGGTTCTCGATGACGTGCGGGTTGACCTCGGGAAACGACAGGCGGCGGTCGAGAGCGAAGGCCTTGGCGTAAGCCTTGATCGCGCGTGACCGGAACCCCCAGCTCTCGTAGATCGCGCCGCGCTGGTACTGCGCCCAGGCGTGATCGGGCTGGCGATCGAGGACGGCGTCGAGCTGGTGCATGGCGCCGAGCTTCTTGCCCTGCCGCTCGAGGAGGAGGGCGAGGTTGAAGCGCGCCGTGACCTGGGTGCGGTCGAGGTCGATCGACCGCGCGAAGGCCTGCTCGGCGTCGTCCAGTCGCCCGGCCAGGACGTACAGGTTGCCGAGGTCATTCTGCGCACTGGCGCTCTTGGGTTGGGCGGCGACGAGGTCGATCTGGGCGTCCAGTGCCGCCTGGAGGTTGGGCGGGCTGTCGGCGTGGGTGGCGAGGCCGGCGATGGCGAGCAGGGCGAGCAACCAGAGCTTGTGCTTCAAGAGAGTCTCCTAGCGAGAGCCGAGTGGGCGAGCCTTGAGCTTGAGCTTGCCCTCCTCGGTAGCGACGCGGAACTGCACCTCGCGACAGCCGGTCTTCTGCTGGATCGCTTGGAGCTGGCTGCGCAGGTAGGTGCCGAAGCTGTCGAGGTCGAATCTTGGCGGGTTCGTCCCGCCCTGGTGCAGACGCTGAAACAGGGCCTCGACGGCGGCCGGCTCGGCATCGGCGCCGAAGTTGATGCCGGCCTCGGCGTCGTAGCGGGGTGCCACTCGCTCGACGGCGCTCGGCCGGGGCCGTCGACCCTCTTCCTTGTCGCGAAGGCGGCGGTTGAAGAGCTCCGAGTAGGAGGTAAAGCGGGCCTCGAGGCTACCCAGTCGGAAGCGGTCGGCGGAGCTCTGGATCTGGGCGTTGCGCAACTGCTTGAGCTGCGAATCCACCCGGCTCTTGCTGGCGACGGGCGGCACCTGCAGGCCACCGTTGAAGAACTTCTCGTATTCGAGGTGCATCGCCTCGATGTCAGCCGCCAGCTTGTCGAGCAGGGGGCCGTAGTCGACGCGTGCCGGGGCCGCCGCGGCCGGGGGGCGTCCGCCGCGCAGGCCCGTTTGGGTGGCCGGAGCACCGGGTCGGGTCGCCGCCGGCCCGCCGGGGCGGGTGACGGTCGAGGGCCTGGTGGTGGCGCCGGATGGCCCGGCTGGTGGGCGCGTGGCGTTGGGGTTGAAGCTGGGCGGCGGTGGGGGCATGGCGGGTCTAGAATGCGCGGTGTGAACGTGGGCTCGAAAGGTGGCGATTCGCGACGGCGCCTGCCGAGCGTCGATCGCCTGCTGAGCCAGGCCCAGATGGCGCCCTTGCTGGGATTATACGGAAGGGATCTGGTGACCGTCCAAGTCCGGTCGGAGCTCGCCGGACTGCGTGCCGAGCTGGCCGCTGCCGCCGCCACGGGCGAGCCCTCGCCGGACCCGGCGACGGTGCTCGAGCGGCTACCTGGGCGCGCCGCGGCGGCCCTTCTCGCTCGCCTCGCAGGAGCGACGGTCCGAGTGCTCAATGCGACCGGTATCTTGCTCCACACCAACCTCGGTCGGGCCCCCCTGCCGTCCGCCGTAGCCCGCGAGCTGCCGGCCCTGCTCGACCGTGGCTGCGACCTCGAGCTCGACCTGGCCTCCGGCCGGCGGGGTGACCGCAATCGACGCTGTGGCGCCCTGCTCGAGATTCTGACCGGCGCCGACTCGGGCCTGGTGGTGAACAACAACGCGGCGGCTCTCGTCCTCGCGTTGTCGACCCTGGCTGTCGGCCGGGAGGTGATCGTGTCGCGCGGCGAGCTGGTCGAGATCGGCGGCTCGTTTCGCATTCCCGAGATCCTGGCGGCGAGCGGCGCGCGCCTGGTCGAGGTGGGCACCACCAATCGGACCAGGCTCGGGGACTACGCGGCGGCGATCGGTCCGCAGACGGCGCTCCTGCTCAAGGTGTTCCCGAGCAACTACCAGATCAGCGGCTTCACCGAGGCCGTCCCCCCCGCTCGCTTGGCCGAGCTCGCGCGCGAGCAAGGCGTGACCCTTCTGGTCGACGAGGGCAGCGGGCTCCTGCGTCGCCATCCGTCGCCTCAGCTCGCGGCTCATCCGAGTCACGACGAGCTCGTCGCTGCGGGTTGCGATCTCGTCTGCGGGAGCGGCGACAAGCTCCTGGGCGGCCCGCAGGCCGGCCTGCTCGTCGGCCGTCGCGAGCTCGTGGCCAGATGTCAGCGGCACCCGCTCTACCGCGCTCTCCGCCCAGGTCGCACCGTCCTCGTCGCCCTGGAGGCGGTTCTCCGGTTGCACCTGCGGCGGATGGACGTCGATGGACCGCCGCCGACCGGGGACCGGCTGCCGCTCGACGAGATGTGGCCGCCCCCCGACCGCCTGCGGCAACGACTCACGGCACTGGCGGCCGCGCTGCTCTCGGCGGTCCCCGCGGCCGAGCCAGAGCTGCGGCCGGCGGCCGGCTACCTCGGGGGCGGCTCGGCACCCGAGGCGCCGGTGATCGGCGAGGCACTGACTCTCCCCGATCGCGGCGATCTGGTGTCCCGCCTGCGGCGGGTCGCCCCGCCGGTCCTCTGCTACGCCCGTGAGGGCCGAGTGTGGATCGACCTGCGCACCGTCGACCCGGCTGACGACGGCGACCTGGCGCAGGCGCTCATCGCGGGGCTTGTCGGGTGACCACGGTCGCCGGTGCCTCGTCGGCGGCCCTGCTCCTGATCGTCGAGGACCGTGACTCGCTCCGCCGCATGCTCGAGCGGGCGCTGACCGGCGATGGCCACCGGGTGGTGGCGGTGGGCGACGTCGCCGCGGCGCGCCATGCCTTGCAGACCGCGAGCTTCGACCTCGTTCTCACCGACCTGCGGCTGCCGGACGGTTCCGGCCTCGACGTGCTTGCCGCCAGCCGGGAGCGGTTGCCGGCCCCGCCGCTGGTGGTGCTCACCGGCTACGGCTCGGTGGAGACCGCGGTGGGGGCGATGAAGCAGGGAGCCGTCGACTTTCTCGAGAAGCCCGTCGAGCTGCCCACGCTCCTGGCCCTCGTGGCGCTCCACCTGCGGGGCCGGCGGTCGTCCGTGGCCTCGGCCATCGTCGAGAACGCCAGCCCGGCGGAGCCGGAGTCATTGCCGAGTCACGAAGGCGCGGGTGGTGCCCCGCCGGCGGCGGACGCTAGCTGGGCAGTGCCTGGCGGCCCGCTCCTGGTTGGTTCGGCGCCGTCGTTTCGTGCGGCGTGCCGGCTGCTCCAGCGCGTCGCGCCGATGGCGACCACAGTGCTCCTGAGCGGCGAGAGCGGCACCGGCAAGGAGCTCTTCGCCCGTGCCGTGCATGCCCTGTCGCCTCGTCGCTCGGGGCCGTTCGTGGCCCTCAACTGTGCGGCGATTCCCGATGCGCTGCTCGAGAACGAGCTCTTCGGTCACGAGAAAGGGTCCTTCACGGGCGCCGACCGCAGGCAGCCGGGGCGTTTCGAGCAGGCCCACGGTGGCACCCTCTTCCTCGACGAGGTGGGCGAGCTTGCCCCGGGAGTGCAGGGCAAGGTGCTGCGGGTTCTCGAGGAACATGCCTTCGAGCGGGTGGGCGGCAGCGCGACGGTGCGCGTCGACGTGCGCCTGGTCGCGGCCACCAACCGCAACCTCGAGGAGATGGTCGCCGCCGGCCGCTTCCGCTCCGACCTCTTCTTTCGTCTGAACGTCTTCCCGATCGTGCTGCCGCCGTTGCGCGAGAGACCCGGCGACCTGCCGGCGTTGGCCCGCCACCTGGTCACCATGCTGGCCGCCCGCCACGGTGTCGCCGTGCCGGAGATAGACACCGGTGTTCTCTCGCTGTTGGCGGCTCACGGCTGGCCAGGGAACGTCCGCGAGCTCGCCAACGTCCTCGAGCGGGCGGTGATCATCCACGACGGCCGGCGGCTGGTTGCGGCCGACGTCAGCCCCTACCTCTCGCCGCCGCCCACCGTCGTTGCCGACGACGAGCCGGCAAGGTTGCGCGCCGCCCTGGCGGCGACCGCGGGCGACAAGCTCCAGGCGGCGGCCAGCCTGGGGCTGAGCTATCGGACTCTCCAGCGGCGGATCAAGGAGTACGATCTCGAGGGATTTCCGAAGTACCGCTCCTGATCGCGGTCCGTTCTACCATTGGAGGTGGGCTTGCGCACTCGGCATGGGTTTCGGCATCTGGCTGGTTGCCTGGGGGCGTCCTCGATCCTGCTGCTGTGCGTCCCGGGCAAGGCGCAGGCGCCGCAGAGCCTCGAGAGTCGAGCGGCGACGGCAACCCTGGGGAACCAAGGTGAGTCGGCAGTGGCGAAGGCCGCGGATGGCAGCTTCGTGGTCGTCTGGGCGAGCTACTACAACCCCGGCAACAGCGGGATCTTCGCCCAGCGTTTCGACCGCTTCGGGGTGCGCCAAGGTGGCGAGGTGGCGGTCAACGACACCACGGCCGACTCGCCGCGCTGGCCAGACGTCGCCCTCCAGCCGACGGGCTTCGTCGTCACCTGGAGTCAGGTCATCTTCGGTGGCGGTGCGACAGGCGACGTGAGGGCTCGCCTCTTCGCCGCCGACGGCACTCCGCGCGGGACGGATTTCCTGGTCAACAGCCATACCACCGGGGCGCAATGGCGCTCGCGGGTTGCCGCCGGCGCCGACGGCTCCTTCGTCGTCGTCTGGGAGGACGGCTTCGGCGTCGAGAGCGGTCAGGACGGGAGCGGGGTGGGTGTCCGCGCGCAACGCTTCGGCGCCGCCGGCGCCCCGCGCGGAGGTGAGATCGCGGTCAACGCGTTCACCACCGGCTTCCAGCGCTACCCCGATGTCGCCGCCGGCGCCGACGGTCGCTTCGTCGTCACCTGGGAGAGCCAGGAACAGGACGGCAGCGGGATCGGCATCTTCGGCCGCCGGTTCGCGGCCAACGGCGCGGCCCAGGGCGGCGACTTCCAGGTCAACACCGCGACGGTCGGCTACCAAACCCTGCCGGCGGTCGCCGCCGAGTCGGACGGCACCTTCGTCGTCGCCTGGAGCGGTTACGCCGCGCCCCATGAGACCAACGGCGCTGACATCCGGCTGCAGCGCCTGAGCCCGACGGGCGAGAAGCTCGGCCCCGAGCTGACGGCCAACAGCGAGCTCGCCGAGATTCAGTCGGCACCCGCCGTGGCGGTCACCGCAAGCGGTGCCTTCGCGGTGGCCTGGGACAGCCGCAATGGCGATGGCGACGGACTGTCGACGGCGGTCAGGAGCTTCGATCCGGACGGGACGCCGGCGGGCGCGGAGGTGCGCGTCAACCTGACGACCGCCGGCGATCAGCGTAGCCCGGCCCTGGCGTTCGACCCGAGCGGCGACCTGGTGGTGTCGTGGACCAGCACGCCACGGCTCGGAGCCACCGGGCAGGACGGCGACGGGGCGGGTACCTTCCTTCGCCGGTTCACCACGCCCTGTGTTCCTTCGGACGCCGCGCTGTGTCTACTCGCGGGGCGGTTCAAGGTCGCTGCGACGTGGCACGAGCCCACCCGCGGCTCCGGCGGCGGCCGCGCGGTGGCGCTGTCGAGCGACACGGGCTACTTCTGGTTCTTCGACGCGGCCAACGTCGAGCTGGTAGTCAAGGTGCTCGACGGCTGTGGCCTCAATGACCACGTGTGGGTGTTCGCCGGTGGCCTGACTGACCTCGCCGTAGATCTCACCGTCACCGACACGGCAACCGGCGCCACCGCGGTCTACGAGAACCCGCCGCAGACGCCATTTGCGCCGATTCAGGACACCGCCGCCCTCGCGAGCTGTGACTAGGAGGGCCCCGCGCCAGGGAGTTGCGTGGCTGTATCGACGGCCGAAGGCCAGTGCGCGGAGCGCACGGTCAGATGAGACCTAGCGCTCGCCGGTGCCCTCCCCGGGCACAGGCGTCGGCTTCGGGGTGGCCCCGAAGAACGTGGCATTGGCGTCGAACTTCACCGAGGCGAAGCTCTTGAGGTCGGGGATGGCGGCGCGGAAATGGGTGGACTGGCCCTTCGGCAGGGTGGTGGTGTCGACGGCAGCAGCGACCTTGGCGACCGGCAGCCCGGCCTCGTTGTAGAGCTGCACCTCGAGCCGGACCGCGGTCGCGGTGGCGTCGGTCGGGTTCGACAGCTCGCCGCTGATCACCAAGCCGCCGTTCGTCGTCTCGTCGCTCCACTTGGTCACCGCCAACCGACCCTCGGCCTTGCCGGCAGCGGCCGGGGCGTCGGCCTCCGCTTCGTCTGCGGCGACGTTGACATGACCGACGTCGGCATCCGTCAGGCGCACAGCCGCCTTCGCCGGCGGCTCCGCCTTGGCAGCGGGAGTCGCTGCCTCAGTCGTCGCCGTGGTGCTGGCGTCGAGGTCGACTTCGGAAAGGCGGAGCGAGGACAGGCGTCCGGTCGGGTCGGTGTACACCACCAGCTTGCCTTTCACCTTCCAGGCGCCCTTGGTCTCGACCCGGCTGCCGGTGGAGGTCACCAGCCAATCGGCCTCGGCGGGTGTCAGGGCGGTCAGCAGACTGGCGGCCGACAGGACGGCGAGAAGATGGATGCGTGCAGGCGTGGGCATCGGGAGCTCTCCGGCAGCAGGGGTGGCTACGAGATATCCCGCAGCCCAATCTCGGTGGTCAGCAGGCGGCGCCTGAACATGCGGTCCTGGCGCTGCGTCTCGTTGGAAGGCACGGCAGTCTCACCATAGGTTCCGTCCTCGATCGCAGTGATCGGGGGAGACGTGTACTTCGGATCCCGCCGGGATGTCCTCGCCAGCAGGCTCAGGCGGATCGACTGAGCCAGGGCTTTGCAGGTGTGCCAGCGGTTGATCGGGGTGCCCGGCGCGCAGGGGTTGTCGACCGTGTCCGTGATCGTATCGCCCACCGCGTTGTACAGCCACTCGTCCGTGGTGGGGCCGGCACAGCCGGCGGCGCCGTCACAGAGCGTGCGGTCGGGGCTCTCGCCGGCGGCGGTCGTGGTGTCGATGCCCAGGGCCACCTGCATGTCCCAGATGTTCTCGGCGATGTCGACGCCCCAGTTGGCGGTGTTGTCGGCGTAGGGGACGTCGGTATTGGGGTACACGCGGGCCCGCGAGAGCCGCGGCGTCAGGTCGCCGGCGAGATCGGTCCAGGCGGCCTTGATGTAGAACCTGTACTCCTCGACGATTCCGGCGTAGGCGACGGTGGTCAGGGTGGACGGGAAGGCTCGGTCAGGGGAGAGGTGGATGTAGTCGAGATCGTGGGTGCCGACAGGCGCCTGGGCGGGCATCGTCGGGGTCACGAAGGCGAGCGTGATGACCCTGTGGGGCGGTGTGAGGCCACAGCGGTTGCTGGTTCCGACTACGCTGCCTGCCGGGTTGAGCTCGACGATCGCGTAGTTTTGGGTGCCGAGCGGGCTGACCAGCAGAATCGCCTCGGGAATGTTGTTGGCGATGGCTTGCTGCAGGCCGTCGAGCGACTGAAAGGCGCACGCCACGGTGCGCTCCTCGACCTGCAGTGAGCCGGTGCCCAGGTCGGGCTTGTAGTTGAACGGCACCGCGTTCTGAAACTGGATGGTCCACACCGGGTTGCTGATGACGCCGCGGACGGTAACGACGTCGCTGGCGGGCATGATCTGGGGAGTCGCGCCGTTGCCGGGGTTGATCCGCACGTTGGCGCCGACGTTGTTCATGACCTCGAGGCCGACGCCGGTCGGCATCAGGTGCCAGCCGGTCGTGGGCGACGGATAAACCGTCGCCCTCTGGTTGGTCGGTAGGCCGCCGCGGCCGGCCATGCGGAGCCAGCGCACCATTTCGTCCTGCGCCACCCGCAGCGACTGTTGCATCTCCGACACCTGCGTCTGCACGCGGGTGAGCCGATTGTTGAAGTCGAACAGGACCAGGGCAGCCACCATGATCATGCTGACGATCAGCAACGAGACCAGGGTCTCGGCCAGGGTGAAGCCGCTCTCGGCACGGCGATGGCGCGGGCGCATGACGGCTCCTTAGAATACCTTGGTCAGCTGGGAGCTGACGCTGGCACTGCCGATCAGCAGGCTCGACGGCGCGCTGGGCTTGCCGGATGCGATCTGCACCTCGAGCTGCTTCAGGAAGACGTGCTCCGGGTCGTTGGACATCGGTGCGCCGGTGGTTTCTGGCCCCGGGAATTCCAGAACCTCGAGCGGATCGTAGTCGGAGAGCTTGAGCAGCGTGTATTGCCTGAGCCGAGTCGTGCGCGTCCAGGTGATTTCGCCGGCCGTGCTCGAGGACCAGGCGTACGGTCCCCCGGTGCTGCCCCAGTACTGGATGTCGACCGCCTCGGTGCTGCCGCCGGGCAAGGTCAGGTCGACGCCGCCGAAGGGCAGCCGCATGAACCTCTCCACCGAGGACCGGGTGAAGTTGGTGGCCTCCGTGGTGCGCTCGCCGCGGAAGTTGTTCTTGATCGCCTGGCCGAACATCGGCAGGACGCCGACGGCGATCATCAAGAGGAGGCCGGCGGCGATGAGGCCCTCGACGACTGAAAAGCCGGCGCTGCGGGGTGGGGGATTCAGGGCAGGCTGGCCCCGACGGGGGTAGAGGACTCGGGAGCGCATCATGGAATCTCCAGGCTCGGTAGCAGCCCAGTGGGCAGCAACCTCGATGCCAGGGCCGGGCGCGCTGGCAAACCAGCGGCGCCGCGTGGGCCAGGCATGCGCCGGGTGCCCTTAGGCCGCCGCGGCGGGTCGTCCGCTGTTACCCTAGGGAACATTACTGACGGGAAGGTGCATCACGGCGGAGGTGCCGCCCTCGGGTCGGTCGACGAGGGTCAGCCGGCCACCGTGCAGGGCGACGATGCGATGGGCGAGGGCCAGGCCGAGGCCGACGCCCTCACGGCGACCGCTGGCGAAAGGCATGAAGAGCCGGTCGCGCAGCGCCGGCGAGACGCCCGGGCCGTCGTCGTCGACCGCCAGCTCCCAACCCAGGCTGACGCGGCCCAAGCGCACCACCAGGACGCCGCGACGGCCCTCGTCGGTGGCAGCATGGATGGCATTCGAGAGAAGGTTGTGCCAGGCCCTGGCGAGGAGCTGGCGGTCACCCAGCACCACTGCCTCGCCAGGCCTCGCCGCCAGGGAGCGAACAATTGCGACCGCGCCCGCGACCGGATCGGCCAGGGAGCTCTCGACGAGCGCATGCAAGTCGACGGGTCCGAGGCGGATGGTTCCGGGGCTGGCAAAGGCGAGAAAGTCGCCGACGACGCGGACCAGCTGGCGGGTTTCCTCCTCCACCTCGGCCAGGAACTCGCGACCGGTGTCCGTCGTCACCTCGGGGGCGAGCAGGCCGAGGTAGCCCGTCAGCGTGGAGAGGCTGTTGCGCAGCTCGTGCGCCACCCCCGCGGAGAGCTCGCCAAGCTGAGCGAGGCTGGCCGCCAGCGCCTCTGCCGCCGCCTGATGGCGCTTGTGAGTGAGGTCGGCGAAGAGCACCAGATGGCCGCGAAGTTCGCCCTCGGTGCGCAGGTGGTGGACCGTGAAACCGAGGGTGCGGACGCCATCGTCGGTCGCCAGCGGCCAGTCGAACGACGCGGTGTCGGCGGTGTCCGCCAGGGCATCGGCAAGGCGGGTGGCGAGCTCCGGGTGACGTTCGAGGGCCTCGCCAAGCGAGGCTCGCGGTCGGCTCGGGGTAGCGCCGAGGAGCTCGCTACCGACCGGGCTCAGGGCCAGCACGGTGAGGTCACGGTCGAGCAGCAGCAGGCCGCTGTCGAGGCGGGGCGCCAGGGTGCGGCCGAGGTTGGTGAGCTCGTCATCGCCGCTGCGCGGCTCGGGTCGCGTGGGGGTGGTGGCGCCGGCGATGGCTGCCATCGCGCGGTCGAAGGTGGCGAGCAGGAACGTGAGGTCGTCCTGGCCCGGGACGGCGGGCTCGCCGAGGCTGCGCGCGCGCGCCATCAGGGCGTCGATGGGCGCCAGCAGGTGGCGCAGGAAGACCAGGACGAGCACCAGGGTGGCGACGCTGACGCTGCTGACGATCGCAGTCAGCAGTGGCATCCCTCGCTGCTGCTGGGCGAGCAGCCGAGCGTCGAGGTCGACGCGGACGGCGCCGCCGCCTGGGCGAGGCGCGAAGCCGACGACGCGCCCCTCGAGCGCCGGGGTGTCAGTCGGTCCGAGACCCACGGCCACCGTCGGCAGACGTCCGTCGAGTGGCGTCAGCAGGGAGAGGGCAGGGAACGAGCCAATAGTGGTGACCCCTCCCTCCGAGGCGCTCCAGACCGCCACCCCGAGGGCCAGTGGCGCCTGTCGCCGCAGGGCCGAGTCACTGGCTCCACCGGTGGCGACGGCGTCGGCGATGGCCACCGCCAGGCGCCGGGCCTCTTCGCGCCGCTCCTCCGCCAACAAGTCGATGGCCGAGCGATAGGTCATCAGGGTAAACAGCGCCAACAGGGCCAGCAGCAGCAAGGCCACCGGCAGCAGAATCGACACCTCGCGCCGAACCCCGAGCCGACTGCCCGGTTGCGTGATCGCGCCGGGCTTGGCGGTGCTCACAGCAGGGCGAGGTAGGCGTCGACGAGCGGCCGGCCAAGAAACAGCGCGACCAGCCCAGCGAAGCCCAGGAAGACGCCGAACGGCAGGCGGCTGCGCGCGCTGGCGTTGGTGACCGCGATCAGGACCAGGCCGGCGGCGGCGCCGGTCGCCGCGGCGAGCACCAGGGTGAAGAGGACGCCGCGCCAGCCGAGGAAGGCGCCGACCATCGCGAGCATCTTGACGTCGCCATAGCCCATGCCGAGCTCGTGTCGGACCAGCCACCAGACGCCGATCAGCGCCAGCAGGAGGCCGGCGCCGAGGAGCGCACCGGCAGCGGCCTGCCGGAAGCCTCCCCAGTCGAGCCAGGGCTGGAAGGCCAGGCCGACGGCCGTGCCGCCCAGGGTCAGACGGTCCGGGAGCAGGAAGTGCTCGTAGTCGATGGCCATCAGGGCCAGCATGAGCGAGGCAAACACCGCGGCGGCCACCGCCTCGAGTCGCGGCCCGAAGTGCCAGGCGACCGCTGCGTAGAGGGTGCCGTTGATCGCCTCGAGCGCCGGGTAGCGCCAGGCGATCGGCGTCCGGCAGGCGCGACAGCGCCCGCGCAACAGCACGTAGCTGAGCAGCGGGAGATTGTCGTAGGCCCGGATCGGCGTGCCGCAGGTAGGGCAGTGCGACGGCGGCCAGATGGTCGACTGCGAGCGCGGCAGCCGGTGGATGACGACGTTCAGGTAGCTGCCGATCGCGAGACCGACGAGGGCCGCCCAGACGGTGAAGAGCACGGTCGGTGACACGGCGCGAGTCTATGCTGCCGGCACAGATTCCTCGTTCGCCGCGCGTTCCGCGCGCGTGGCTCGCCGGAGCATGAGAACGCAGAGCAGGCCGGTGATCCACGACGTCGCCAGGCCGACCCGAACCCAGGGGTCACGGAACGCCAGCGCGACACGATGTTGGCCGGCGGGCAGCCGCAGAGCTTGGTAGCCGAGGGCGGGCGGCAGTCGCCTCGGTCGGTGATCGAGCTGACCTCGGCGCTGGCGCAGGCCTCTGGCCTGCCGTCTGTTTCGTCGAGGTCGAGTACGTGCTCCCGCGCGGCGACGGCGAGCCTTCGACCTGGGTCGCGTGGAGGGCGTCGGCCAGGCTGTGGTGGCTGACCAAGGTGCCCACGCGTCTAGAAGGCGACGTACTGCGGGTTCGAGAGGATCGGTTGCCCGCCGTGGGCGAGTGGATTCCAGCCCGGGAGACTGCCGCCCAAGGTCGCGAGGTGAGCCAGCGCGGTGCGTAGGGGCAGGTGGAGGCTTGGGATGTCGCGGGTCGCCAGCACCCGCCCTGGCACGAGCAGCGGCCAGCAGAAGAGGAGAACGACCCCGCCGCCGCAACGGCCGTGCGGGCGGCCGCCCGTCGCGCGTTGTCGCGAGGCGTCGTGGCTAGCTCCGACGTCAGTGGCCGGCGACGAGGGCGCGCAGGACGCGGCGCAGACGCTCCACCCCCCGGTCCAGCTCCGCCAGCGGGAGATGCTCGTCGGGGCCGTGGATGCCGGCGAGGTCGCTCGGCTCGAGTGCGAAAGGCGTCATGCCGTAGGCCGGGATACCGCGCTCACGAAACCACCGGGAATCGGTGAATCCTGGCTTGAGGGCCGGGACCACGGGGGCGTCCAGCCCCAAGACGTCGTTCAGCGCGGAGTAGATCGGGCTGTCTGTCGGCGAGGTCTGACCCGGGGGTGCCGACAGCAACACCTGGACGTCGACGTCGGGGCCGAGGGCGTTGCGCACGCGGGCCAGAAACGCGTCGCTGTCGGTGTCCGGCAATAGGCGGACATCTACGCGCGCGCGCGCCGTAGCCGCGACGACATTGATCTGCTGGCTCCCCTCGAGCACCGTCACCTGAACCGTATCCATGAACAGAGAGGCCATTCCCGGCAGCAGCCCAGCGCCCGGATTGTCCCCGCCGACGTGTTCGTCGATGTGGGTGAAAATGGCGGCTAGGGCGGGACTGTGGAGCGGGGCGAGGGCGCTGAGAAACTGCCGTGCGGCGGCGGTCACGCGGAGCTCGGGCGCGAGGTCGACCAGCTTCGCGAGGCCAGTTACCAACTGGTGGACGGCGCTGTGTGGATTGAGGCCGGCGGCGTGACCCCCACGGCCGCGGGCCGTCACCTCGATCCAGAGCGGGCGCTTCTGCGCGACCTCCACTTCCCACCAGAGGAGTCGACCGTTGACCTGACGGGCGCTGCCGCCCTCGTTGATGACGCCGCTCAAACCCCGGAAGCGTTCAGGGTACTTGTCGACCAGCCACCCAGTACCGCGCGTCCCCCCGTTCTCTTCATCCGCGACCGCAAGCAAAATGAGGTCGCGCGAGCGGGGCACGTGGCTGCGTGCAAGGTCGATCACTGCCGCTAGCTGGGCGATTCCCAGGCTCTTACTATCGAGGGCACCGCGGCCCCAGAGTCGGCCGGCGGCGACCCTGCCGCCGAACGGTTCCATCGTCCAGCCGGCGCCCGGTGCCACGACGTCGAGGTGGTGCAGCAGGACGACGCCGCCACCCGTGACCGGGCGATCCGCGGCCAATCGTGCGTACAGGCTGGTGCGGCCATCGGCGCTGACCAGAAGCTCGGTCGCAATCCCCTCGCCCTGCAGCAGGCCAGCCAGGTAGGCCGCCGCCGTTGCCTCGCCGGCCGGCGTCGTCGAGTCGATCTGAAGGTAGCTCTGGAGCCAGGCCGCCGCCTCGGACAGCTCGCTGGCGGTGAGGCGAGGAGCGAGGAAGACGACGCCCGACAGAATCAGGCTCAGGCAGCGAAGCCAGCGGCCGCCGTTGCCGAACCTGGAGCAGCGCGCGCTGGCCATGGTCGAAGAATAGCGCTCTGACGGCCCCTGCGTGGTCCGGCGACCTGCCACCCGAAACAGAAACCCCGGGTGCAATGCCCCGGGGTTGGAGGTGCCAGCAACGGGCCCAGGGTGATCAGTTGGTCGCGCCGCCCTCCGGCCAGCGCACGAAGAACCCGTCGGCCCATACGATGTCGCTCTTGTAGTCCGTCGGTGTGAACGACCCCGAGTTGTAGCTGGTTCCTTCGGCGACATTGTCCTGACCGCGGCTCCGGATCAGCATCACTTGCTGCGCTCCTGGATCCGACAGTTTCAGGTAGTAGTCGAGTGCGTTCTTCCAGCCATCGCGGATCATGATGACCTGAAGGTACTGCGGCGTGAGCGCGGTGCTGAGACTCGCAACGTCCGTCGGCGTACCGTAGGAGGCCAAGTCGACGCTGGAGGGAGCGCCCGCGGCGGCTGCTCCGCCATGGTCAGTCAACCAAGTCATCATCGCGGTCCCCATGACGCGGATGTCTGCCATGGTCCGCTTCTGCTTGGCCTTCTGCATGGCGTCCATCAGGTTGGGTATGAGCATGGCGGCGAGTAGGCCGATGATCGCGATCACGATCAGGAGCTCGATGAGGGTAAACCCCGAGCTGGGCCGGCGGCGTGCTTCGATTCCGTGAGTCATGGCTTCCTCTCAGTGCGGGGATCGGCGCTCGAATGGACTTTCCCTGAGCAATCTCGATGCCAGTCTCGGTGGCGGCCCGATACGCTCGATTCTGTCGCTCGTAGGACCCGCGGGCCCGGAAAGTCGAGCGCCTGGGCGCCGCCGGCCCTCCGGAATACGCGCGGCGGCCGAAGGACCCACAGCCAAAAAAAGAAGGGGCGCCTTTCGGCGCCCCTTCTCATGGTTCGGTTCGAGCTGGTCTAAACGCCTACGGCTTCTGCGGCCAACGGACGAAGAAACCGTCAGCCCAGACGATGTCCTGGTCGTAATCGGTAGGCTCGAAGGAGGTGACGGTGTAAGTGCCCTGCGCCGTGCCTCCGTTGCGCCCGCCCGAGTAGACGGCCATGACCTGCTGCGCCAGCGGATTCGCCGTGTTCAGGTAGTATCCGAAGTCGTGCTTCCAGCCGTCGAGGGTCGGCACACTCTGCATGTACTGTGGCACGAGGGCCGTCTCGAGGACGGTCTGGGTGACGGTAGCGTAGTTTGCCATGGTGACGGTGCCGCTTGCACCGGCCGCAGCGGCGCCGACTTGGTCGGTGAGCCACGAGAACATCGCGGTCCCGGTGTTGCGCATGTCGGCAACCGTCCGCTTCTGCTTGGCCTTCTGCAGAGCGTCGAGGAAGTTGGGAATGAGCAGGGCGGCGATGATGCCGATGATCGCAATGACGATCAGCAGCTCGATCAGGGTGAAGCCCTTCTGGCGGTTACGCAGGCGGCTCAGCAAGTTGCGTCTCCTTTCGTCTCTCCGTTCCCGGAGCGGGGCCCATGGGCGAAGCCATGGTGGGTTTGAAGTTGCCACCAGCACGGAGCGTGCCAGGCAGTCCGAAGCCATCGAACCCATAATAGAGCAAGCCCCCCTGGGGGCGAGTGCAAAAATTTGCCACCTTGCCGGCCGAGAAGTGTCAGCGCCGATCCGTTGAGGGCAGGGCGACGCCGAAGACCACCTTGCGATAGAGCTCGACGCCGTCGACGAATGCGGCCAGGGCCATCCTCTCGTTGGTCTTACCGACCTGGAGCGTATCGGTCGACATGATCAGGAACGGCGAAAAGCCAAAGGCGGGGATACCCGCCGCCCTGAAGAAGCGGGCGTCGGTGAGCGAGTAGGGCAGGAAGTAAGGGCCGACGACGACGCCCGGATGCTGCGCCTGGACCGTCTCGGCGAGCAGGGCGAACAGAGGATGGGACAGCGGGCTGCCTGCGGTCACCACGGGGTTGGCGGCGTAGCGCAGGTCGAGGCCCCAGGTTAGCCAGGCCGGCAGCACCTCGGCAACGCCCGCCGCAGGAGCGGTGCCCGGTAGCAGCAGGGCGCCCAGGCGTACCTCGTATTCGTCGCTGGCGACCTCACGCACGGGGAAAGACGACGCCTCGTTGCGCAAGGCCGAGCGCAGATAGGCAGGCAGCGCGACGAGTTGCCGAAAGTCGGCGAGCGCGCCCTTCGGGTCGCCCAGGGTGGCCTTGAACGCTTCGAGATCGCGGCTGGCTGCATACTGCGCCCAGGTCGCCTCGACCTCGGGAGTCAGGCGAAAGATCATCCTCTCCTGGTCGAACTGCGCGACTTCGGCACGCAGGCGTTCGAGCCGCTCGCGATCGCTGGCGCAAGCCCAGATCTCGACGAACCCGCGCTGCGCTGACTCGATCCCCCAATACTTGACGTCCTCGAAGCTGCGGGCCTCGACGGCGCCCCCCTCGGTCAGCACCGCCCAGAACCGCCTCGTCAGCTCCGGACGGGCGCGCAGGAACCACCGCGTACCGAGGTCGCTGCCAACCTCCTCGCTGCCCGTGGCGAGGAAGAGGACCGACCGCGCGAGGCGCCGGCCGCTGCGATGCAGGTCGATAAATGCGCGGATCTGGGCGATGGCGACGCTCTTCATGTCGAAGACGCCGCGACCGTAGATCCAGGGCGGAGAGATCGCTCCCGACAGCGGCGGGTGGAGCCAGGCCGGGTCGTCGAACAGCGGGTCGGTGTCGATGTGGCTGTGCAGCACGAGGGCCTGAGGGTCCTCGCCTTCGAGCACCGCCCAGACGTTGGCGTGGGTCGCGCTCAGGATTTCGACATGTGGCTCGATGCCGGCGGCCCGCAAGAGGGAAGCAAGGTACTCGGCGCCGGGAATCTCGCTGCCGGTTTCGCAGTTGGTGTCGATCCGCACATAGTCGCTCAACTGCCGAACTGCCTCGTTGGCCCCCCAGTCGACCCCGTACCAGGCCTGACGCGACCGGACCTCGTACCACTGCCGCGCTAGTGGTGCGGTAGCTGCCAGGAGACCGCCGACCAGCAACAGCGCGCCGTAGAGGGCGATCCGCGCGGCCAGTCTCCGGCGGCGGTCGAGGCGTGTTCGTGTCAGAGCCATGACCTCTCGGATGCTAGCGCAGGCCGCCGCGTCGCGGCTGTGCGGCCCACTGCCTTGCTATCCTCTGCGGACTGGGGACGCAACGCTCCGAGGCCGGTCGAGCGCTCCCCGGCAACCGCCAGGTGGCGACGAGGCCGAGGCTCGAGTCGGCCGCCTGCCCCGTTCCCTCAGGAGTCTCAGCCGTGAAGGTACCCGTTCTCGACCTGGCTCGCGCCCATGCCCGAATCGCCGATGCGCTCGCCGTCCGTTGGCAGAAGACGCTCGCCAACAGCGCCTTCGTCCTCGGCCCTGAGGTCAGGGAGCTCGAAACGAGCTTCGCCCAGTACCTCGGAGCCACCGCCTGCGTGGCGGTGGCCAACGGCACCGACGCCCTGGTCCTCGCCCTGCGCGCTCTAGACCTGGCGCCTGGCGACGAGGTGATCGTGCCGACGTTCAGCTTCTTCGCCACGGCAGAGGCCGTGATGTTGCTCGGCGGCGTGCCGGTGTTCGCCGACGTCGACGCCGCAACCTGCAACCTCGATCCCAAGGATGTCGCCGCCCGCATCGGTCCCCGCACCGTAGGCATTCTCGGGGTCCATCTCTACGGCCGTCCGTTTGACGTCGAGGCGCTCACTGCGATTGCCGAACGCCACGGGCTGTGGCTGCTCGAGGACGCAGCGCAGGCCCATGGCGCCAGCTGGCGAGGCCGGCGAGTGGGGACCTTCGGCCGACTGGCGGCTTGGAGCTTCTACCCGACCAAGAACCTCGGCTGTTTCGGCGACGGCGGGGCCGTCACCGGCATGGATGGCCCGCTGCTGCAGCGGGTCTTCCGGCTGGCCAATCACGGCCAGACCGCGCGCTACCACCACGACGAGGTTGGCACCAACAGCCGCCTCGACAGCCTGCAGGCTGCGGTTCTCAACTGCCGGTTGCCGTTGCTCGACGCCGACAACGCGCGGCGCGGCGTCATCGCCCACCGCTATCGCGCCGGCCTCGAGGGCGTCGGCGACTTGCGCTGGCCGGTCGATCCGCCCGAGACCACTTGTGTCCACCACCAAGTTGCTGTCTTCACCCACGAACGCGACCGGCTGCAGCAGCACCTGACGGCTCTCGAGCTGGGCTGCTCGGTGCACTACCCCGCCCCCCTGCACCGCCAGCCGGCGGTTGTCAGAGCCCTCGGCGATCTCGGCGAGCGGCCGGTGGCCAGCCGCCTGGCAAGCGAGGTGCTCTGCCTGCCCGTCTTTCCAGAGCTCCGGGATGCCGAGGTGGACGCTGTGGTCGAGGGCGTGCAGAGTTTCTTCGGGACCTGAGTCAGGCCTCCGTCAGGCACCGTACACCACCCAGGCGACGGCAAGGCCCCAGATGACCATGTTGAGGATGAAGGGGGTGTCGTGCAGAAGGGCCTCGGTGGGGTTGCGTTCGTCGGCCGTCTGGTAGATCAGGTACAGATACCGAAAGATGCCGTAGAGCACCATGGGTACTGTGTATACGAGATTTTGACTGTGGTACTTCTCGACGGTTTCGGGGGCCACCGCGTAGAGTGCGTAGGAAACCACCGCCGAAGCGGTTACCACGTTGATCATCTGGTCGAGGAATGCCGGGCTGTAGCTGTCGAGCACGCGACGTTGATTTGCCGCCGAGCTGGCCAGCAACACGAGCTCGTGTCGCCGCTTGGAGAAGGCGAGGAAGAGAGCGAGGAAGATCGTGCAGAGCAAGATCCAGCTCGACACCGCCACGCCGACCGCGGCCGCTCCCGCGAGCACCCGCAGCACGAACCCCAGGCTGATCGACATCACGTCGAGGATGACCAGATGCTTCAGCCGCCACGAATAGAGGATGTTGAGCCCGAGGTAACAGATCAGGAAGCGGGCGAAGGCTGGCCCGAGCCAGAGGGCGGCGCCGCCCGCGAGGCCAGCCAGCGCTGTCGACCACACCAGGGCAGTTGCCGGGCGCATGAGGCCGGCGGCCAGGGGCCGCAGGCGCTTGCGCGGGTGGCGTCGATCCTCTTCGATGTCATGGAGGTCATTGAGCAGGTAGATGGCGCTGGCCGCCGCGCAGAACGCCGCGAACGCTCCGATCGCGCGAGCCAGGGCCTGCGGGTCGTCGAGGCGATGGGCGAAGACGAGCGGCGCAAGAACAAAAAGGTTCTTGGACCACTGCGCTGGACGCAGGGCGCGCAGAAACGGCGGCACACCCGGATTATAGGTGCTTGCCGAGACCCGGCCACCAGCGCCGGCCGGCTGTGAGCGAGCCCGCCGTGCCTCCCAACGACGCCGACGTGCAGGGGCACGGCGAGAGCGGTAGCCGCGGGGCCTCACCAACCCGTGCCGCTGTCGCCAAGGCGCTGCCGGCCGGCGGAGTGGGATGACCATGCGCGCGTGGCTGCGTTGGTTGGCTCCGGCGCCCCTCCTGTCGGCCCTGGCGGTGTTGCCGGTGATCCTCGGGGTCGCGAGCTTCTATCTTCGGGACGTGAGCTTGACGCACTTGCCGTTGCGCTGGGCGGTCGCCGAGGCCGTGCGAGACGGCCGTCCACCGCTCCTCGACCCCGGGCACGCGGGCGGGCAGGCGCTGGCGGGCAATCCGAACGCGGTGGCGCTCTACCCGAGTAGCCTGCTGTTTCTGCGGACCGGCGACCGGGCCACGGACGCGGGCGGGCGCCGTCCGTTTCTCTGGGCCTTCAACGCCCACCTGTGGCTGCACTGGCTGGCGATGCCGATGGCGATGGCCTTCCTGGCCCGGGCCTGCGGGCAGTCGCGACTGGCGTCGTCGTTTGCGGGGGCCTGCTATGGGCTCGCCGGCTACGGGCAGTCCCAGCTGCTGTTCTACAACCTGATCGGAGCAGTCACGCTCGCGCCCGTGGTGACAGGTTGCGTGCTGCTCGCGCTCGGTGCCGACGCGTCGGCCCGCGGTGACCGTCGGCGCCGGCGCGCCGCCGCCGCCGCAGGTCTCGTTTGGGGGTTGATTTTGCTCGCCGGCGATCCCTTGCTGGCGCTCGAGACAGCGCTGCTGGTGATTGCCGCGTGGTGGCTCGTCAGCCGCTCCGAGGTGGCTCGCGTGGACGTCACCGGCTCCGCCCCACGGCGATCGTGGCGGAGCCGCCACGGCACTGCCAGCTGGCCGATCTTGCTCGCCCTGGCTGCCGGCAGCCTGTTGGCCGCGCCGCAGCTTGTCGAGCTCGCACGCGTCGTGCCGCTCTCGTATCGCGGGCACCAGGGATTCTCGGAGCTCACCGCGACCGCCACCAGCTTCGACCCCCGTCAGACAATCGAGTGGCTGCTGCCGTTTGCCTTCGGACGGCCCGCCATCCTCGGCGCGGGGCAATTCTGGGGCTCTCGCTTCTACACCGACTGGCTGCCCTACTACCCCACCCTCTACCCCGGGCTGTTGGCCTTGGTCTTGATAGCCGCCGCCGGGTGGTCGCGCTGCTGGCCGGTTCGCTTCGCCTGGCTGGCGATCGGTGGCGGGGTCTTCGTGGCCCTCGGTCGCTTCAATCCCCTGGTGACGCCGCTTCTCGAACAGGCGTCGAGCAGCTTGCGGTATCCGATCAAATGGTGGCTGCCGGTCGCCATCGGCAGCTCGCTGCTTTGCGGGGTCGGCGTCGAACGCTGGTTGCTCGAAGGCGACCCGCGTTCTCGCCGCCGCGCTCTCGCGGCGCTTACGGTTCTGGCTTGCCTGTTCGCCATTCTCTGGCTGGCCCTGGCGGCGCCACCGGCGGCGGGCGAATGGCTGGCGCACCTGATGCGTGCCGGCAGTGGCAGCGAGCCCGCAGCGGAGCAGCTGGCGCTCGAACATGGACGGTGGCTGCGGTTGGCCCGCAGCTCCCTGGTCATGGTCGCCGGCATCGCGCTCTGCGGCTGGCGCGCCGCCCAGGGCGGACATGCGGCCGCCGCCAGCGGGCCGCGGTCGGCTGGCCGCTGGCTGCTCGCCCTGCTGCTGCTTCACATCGCCGGCCAGCTGGCCTTTCTGGCCCCGGCCCGCGTCACCGACGACATCGCGGGGGCAAGCGCCGAGTCGCCCCTGCTCTCCGCGCTACCGCCAGGTGCGCGGGTGGTGCAGGCTGACCGCAGCCACTTGTTCGGTCCAGCCGAGGTGAGCGACGGCGAATTCCCCGAGCCGTCGGTGCGCTGGGTGGCGCGCCGCGCAGCTCTCGAGCTCTACCCACCCTATGGCCGGATGTGGGGGCTCCGCTACGAGCTCGAGCCTTCGGCGGAGGGCCTCGACTCGTTCCTGTCGAAGGTCTCCGCCACTCTCCTGCCGATGCTGACCGATGACGAGCGTTTGGCGCTGTTGCGCGCCTGGGGAGTGGACTATCTGGTCATCGGGCGGCCGCTGGCAGCCGCCGGCGTCGAGTTGCTTCGGCGGCTGCCGAGCTACGGCCACGAGGTTCTCCTCTACCGCCTGTCGGGAGCCGCCGCACCGGTCGCGGCGGCGACCGTGATCCGCTGGGCGCCGAGCGTCAACGACGCGGCCAGGCTGCTGCGAGCCCCAGACTTCGACCCCCGGCGGGAGGTCGTCTTGGCCGGCGATGGTCCTGCTGCCAGCGGCGCCGTTTCGATGCTGGGCGCGCCGGGCGGCGAAACGGCGCCGCCGGTGCTCACCGTGCAACGGGACGAGGTGGAGGAGCTCGCCGTGGCCGTCGATATGCCAACTGCCGGTGCCCTCGTCGTCCAGCGTTCTCACCTCGCGTCGTGGAAAGCTAGCGTCGACGGTGAAGCGACTGACGTGATCGTCGCCAACCTCTACCGCATGGCGGTCGCCTTGCCGCCCGGCCGCCACGAGGTCCGCCTCTGGTACGACCGCCGGCCGTTCTACGTGTCTCTGGTGGTCGCGCTGTGCGGTGCGCTCGCGCTCCTCGGGCTGGCGGTGGCCCGTCCGACGGGCCAGCCTTAGCCGCCGAGTGCCTGGGCTATCATCCGTGGCGCCGATGAGCCGCGAGATCCGCCGTTTCAGCAAGGTCCTGATCGCCAATCGCGGCGAGATCGCGGTGCGGGTGCTACGCGCCCTCGACGAGCGCGGCATTCGCGGCGCGGTGGTCTACTCCGACGCCGATCGCCAGGCGCTCCACGTGTTGGCCGCCGACGAGGCCTATCGGATCGGGCCGGCGCCCTCTCGGGAGAGTTATCTGCGCGGCGACGCCATCGTCGCCCTGGCCAAGGAGATTGGCGCCGAGGCCATCCACCCAGGCTACGGGTTCCTGTCCGAGAACCAGGCTTTTGCCGCCCTCTGCGAGCGCGAGGGGGTGACCTTCATCGGCCCGCCGTCGTCGGCGATGGCGGCGATGGGCTCGAAGATCGAGAGCAAGCGCATCGCCAAGGCGGCCGGCGTGCCGGTGGTGCCGGGCGGCGACGAGGCGCTGCCGGACGTGGTGGCGGCCGAGGCGGCGGCGGCAGCCATCGGCTACCCGGTCATGCTCAAGGCCTCGGCCGGTGGCGGCGGCAAGGGCATGCGCCTGGTCTACGCCGCGAGCGAGATGGCGGCGGCCTTTCGCGCCGCGCGCGGCGAGGCGGCGGCGAGCTTTGGCGACGACGCCGTGTTCGTCGAGAAGTTCGTCGTCCGGCCGCGGCACGTCGAGATCCAGATCATGGCCGACGCCCACGGCAACGTGGTGTCGCTCGGCGAGCGCGAGTGCTCGCTCCAGCGTCGCAACCAGAAGGTCCTCGAAGAGGCGCCGTCGCCGGTCGTCGGACCCGAGCTGCGGGCACGCATGGGCGAGGCGGCGGTGCGCGCGGCCCGGGCGGTGGGCTACGTCAACGCAGGCACCGTCGAGTTCCTGCTCGATCCCGACGGTAACTTCTACTTCCTCGAGATGAACACCCGCCTGCAGGTCGAGCACCCGGTCACCGAGCTGGTCACCGGCATCGACCTGGTGCACGCGCAGATCCGGGTGGCCGAGGGCGAGCCACTGCCGCCCGAGCTGCTGGCGGGGCCGATCGAGCCGCGAGGGCACGCAATCGAGGTGCGCCTCTACGCCGAGGACCCGTTCCAGAAGTTCGTGCCGTCACCCGGCCGCATCGAGGTTTTGCGCTGGCCCCAGGGCCCGGGAGTGCGCAACGACGCGGGGGTCTACGAGGGCGCCGAGGTGAGCATCCACTACGACCCGATGCTCGCCAAGCTGATCGTCTGGGCCGAGGACCGTCCGCGCGCCATCCGTCGCCTCGACCGGGCGCTGCGCGAGCTGCGCGTCGAGGGCATCCGAACCACGGCGCCGCTGTTCCGGGCGCTGCTCGAGGATCCCGATTTCCTTGCCGGCAACCTCGACAACGGCATGCTCGACCGCAAGCTGGCGTCGGGCGAGCTGGCGCCGAGCGAGTCGGCGTCGCTCGCCGACCTGCCCTTCATCGCCGCCGCCCTGGCCTTCGACGAAGACCTGCGCCATCGCGCGGCGGCGCCACCCCCCGCCGGCGGCGCCCGCAACCGCTGGCGGATGTCGGCCCGCGCTGGCATGCTGCGGACGCGCTAGGGAGCCGCCGAAGATGCACCTCGTCGTCAGCAGTCGGGGCCGGCAGGAGAAGGTGCTTCTGCGTCGCGAGGGCGAGGTGACGATCGTCACCGTGGGTGAGACCAGCTATCGGGTCGACGTCGTTGCCAGCAGCGCCACCGGCCTGCGCAGTCTCCTGATCGATGGACGGCAGTTCGAGCTGGCCAGCCGCCGCGAACGCGACGGCCGCTTCCGGGTCAGCGGCCCGACGGTCTCCGAGCTGGTGGAGGTCGAGGATCCGTTGACCTTCCTCGCCCGCCAGTCGTCGGCCGGCAAGGGTCGTCAGCGCAGCCAGCAGGTCACCGCCTACATGCCGGGCAAGGTGGTGTCCGTGCTCGCCGCCGAGGGTGACCAGGTGGTCGCCGGACAGGGCCTGGTGGTGCTCGAGGCGATGAAGATGCAGAACGAGATCCAGGCCTCGTCAGACGGGGTGCTGGTCAAGGTCCATGTCCGTCCCGGGCAGGCTGTCGAGGGCGGCGACCCACTCTTCGAGGTCAGGTAGCTCAGCGATCGGTGGTTGGCGAGGGGCGCTGTCCGAGTCGCCCGGCGCAGGCGGCCACGACGTTTTCGGGGTCGAGATCGCGCAGGCAGCGCCGACGCACCAGCAGGCAGTGCCGTAGCCCGCAGGGCGAGCACCAGCGTGGATGCGCGAGCGCCGTGTGACGTCCGGCCGAGGCGGACGGTGATGGACCCCGCCGTCGAGGGTCGGTCGGGCCGTAGAGCCCGACGGTGGCGGTACCGAGCTCGGCAGCCAGTGCGAGGTCGGCGTTGTCGCTGCCAACAGCCAGACTGGCGGCGGCAAACAGCGCCCGTCGCAGCCCGGGGTCGAGGTCGGGCCCGAGGGCGGGATGGATGCGGCCGGTCTCTTCGTGGATGCGCACCGCCGGCCACAGGTCCTCGACGCTGGTGACGATCGCCAGGCGCAGGCCGGGCACGGCGCGTCGCAGCGCCTGGGCGACGGTGACCCAGCTCTGCCAGGGCCAGGCCCGTGACGGCGCGCCATCCGTGGCGATGAGAAAGAGGACGAGCGGCCCATCGCCCTGCAGTCTGGCGCGGGCGAGGCGCTCCGCCAGGCGTTCCTGGATCGGGATCTCGGCAGGCCCGCCGGCTGCTGGCACTCAGAGGCGCCAGCGCCGATGGAGCCAGAGCCAAAGCTCGGGCTGCGGGCGGATTTGAGCCTCGAGGTCGGCGAGGTAGCGGCCGGTCAGGGCTGCGACCCCGGCCTCGTCGTTGCGCTCGACGGGCCAGATCGGTGTGCCGAAAACCACCCGGTAGCGGCCCTCGGGCTCGGGATAGGCGGCGATCGGAACCACCGGCGCGCCGCTGCGCAGCGAGAGGCGCGCGAGAACCGGGCTGGTCAGCGCTGGGCGACCGAAGAAGGGAAGCTCGATCCCCTCGTGACGCTGGACGCGCTGGTCGATCAGGATGCCGAGACGCCCGCCCTTGGCGATCGTTCGCAGCATCTGACGGGCCGCTCCGTGCTTGGGGATGAGTCGGTTGCCGAAGCGTTGGCGCAGCCAGCTGAGCTCGCGGTCGAGGTACGGGTTGTCGAGCGGTCGGACGACGATGTCGAGCGCCGGGCCGTAGAGGCCGAGCGGGTAGGCGGCGAGCTCCCAGAGACCGAAGTGCCCGGACATCACGAACACGCCCTTGCCGGCGGCCTCGGCGGTGGCGAGGTTCTCGTAGCCCTCGAGGGTCAGACGGCGGCAGAGCTCGACGGCGTCGAATCGGCTCGAGGAAATGGTGTCGCAGATCGCGGCGCCGAACTGGGCGAAACAACGGCGCGCGACGCGTCGTCGATCCGCGGGCTCGAGCTCTGGCAGGACCTCGAGGNNCCCGCCGGTGTCGGCCGTCGAGCGCCCAAGCGAGCAACCCGAGGGCGGCGCCGACGCGTCGCGTGGCATCGTGCGGCAGGAGGCGCAGGAAGCCCTTGACGCCGAGGTAGACAGCGTACTCGAGGCGGTGGCGGACGGGAGCGTTCTTCATGACGGTGCGAGCGTCCGGTCGAGCCAGGCGTCGAGCCAGACCCAGAAGGCGGCTTCAGGCTCGATGTGGATGGGTTGAATGGCGAGGGGCACCGGCAGCCGGTGGGCGAGCTTGACGGCGTCCTTGGCGGTGGTCAAGACGACGCTCGCGCCGCTCTTGGCGAAGCGGCGGGGGATCACCCGGCAGGCCGACTCGGGGTAGGCGAAATGGTCGCGGAACGCGAGGTGGTCGACGACCCGGTGGCCGCCGGCTGCCACCGTCGCCGCCAGCTCGCGCGGGCGGGCGATGGCCGAAACCAGCAGCACCGCCGAGCCCGGCGGCAGGGCGGCGCTGCGGGTGACCAGGTTGCCGGCGTCGTCGGCAAGGAGCGCCGCCGGCAGCGCCCGCGTCGGGGCGGCGAAGACCGGTCCGGAAAAGCCGTGGCTTGCCAGGGCCCGCGCGAGCTCGGCGGTGCGGCTGGCATCCGCCTCGCGCCCGGTGAGCAGGGCGACGTGGGCGTGCGCGGCGGCGGCGAGGGGCTCGCGCAGCCGCCCGCCGGGCCACAGCAGCCCACCGCCGAGCGGGTCGGCCGAGGGGAAGACCAGCAGGTCGAGGTCGCGGGCGAGCGCCAGATGGGAGAAGCCGTCGTCGAGCAGGAAGACGTCGGGGGGCGGCGACAACTGCGCAAGCGCTGCGCGCCCGGCGGCCGCCCGCTCGGGGGCGACGACGAGAGCGACCCCCGGCAACTGGGCGGCGAGCTCGGCGGGCTCGTCGCCGATCTCGCGCGGCGGCAGGAGCCCGCCGGCGCCACGACTCGCAAGACGAACGCCGCGGCCGTGGCTGCCGTAGCCGCGCGAGAGGATCGCAACCGCCAGGCCGCGGTCGCGCAGATGCGCGGCGATGGCGGCCGTGGTGGGGGTCTTGCCGGCGCCGCCCCAGTGCAGGTTGCCGACCGAGATCACCGGCCGCGGCAGGCGTTCGGCCCGAGTCCGCCAGCGCTCGCGACGCCGGCGATGGGCGGCGGCGTAGACCCGCTGCCAGAGCCCGAGCGTCCTGGGCCCGTTGGAGCTCACGCCAGCACCCCGGCGTCGGCGAGCAGGTCGACCGTGGCCGCGACCGCGCCGCGGTTCTCGACCACCAGCGCGCGGCCCCGCTCGCCGACCTCGGCGGCGGCGACGGGGTCGGTCAACCACTCCCGCCAGGCGGCTGCCAGCTCGACCGCGTTGCGCACGCGGGCCCAGGCTTGGCGGCGGTCGAAGTCCTCGGCCATGGCTCTGAAATTCTCCATCGACGGCCCGACGGCGACGGGCCGCCCGAAGCGCGCCGGCTCGAGCGGGTTGTGGCCGCCGCTCGGTACCAGGGTGCCGCCGACGAACGCCGCCGTTGCAAGCCGGTAGAGACCGGCGAGCTCTCCCATGCTGTCGAGGAGGACGACGGCGGGGTCCGGCGCCATCGAGGCGTCAGTGCTGCCGCGGCGTCGCCAGGGTAGGCCCTGGCGGTCGAGCAGGGCAGCCACCGTCGGCCAGCGCTCGGGATGGCGCGGCGCGAGCACCAGCAGGGCGCGCGTGCCGCCGCCGAGCGCGGCGAAGGCGGTGAGGACGGCCTCCTCCTCGCCGGCCATGGTCGAACCGGCGACGAGCAGCGGCCGGCCGGCTGCCAGGGCGGTGATCAGCGCCTCGACCGCCGGCTTGGCGACCGGCTCGGGCGACTCATACTTGAGGTTGCCGGTGACGCGCAGGCGCTCGCTGGTGACGCCGAGCGCGAGCAGGCGGTCGCGGTCGACGCTGCTCTGCGCTCCCCATTGGTCGACCCGGGCGAAGGTGGCTGCCAGATAAGGGCCGAGGAGCTGGCGGTAGCGGCCGATGCGGGCGAAGCTACGGTCACTCACTCGCGCGTTGACCACCACGATCGGCAGCCGCCGCTGTCGACAGGTGGCAAGGAGAAGCGGCCAGAGGTCGCCCTCGACGAGAACGAGCGCAGCGGGCGCGGTCTGCCCCAGAAAGCGGCGGACCGCAAAGCCGAGGTCGAAGGGGAGGTAGCCGACCCGCGCGCGCCCGGCAAAGGCGCTCTCGGCGCGGGCCTGGCCGGTCGGGGTGATGGTGGTGACGACCAGCGGCAGCTCGGCAGGGAGCGCGCGAGAGAGGGTGGCCGCCACGCCGACCTCGCCGACCGAGACCGCGTGCAGCCACAGCGGTCGCCGCCCGTCAGCCGCCGAAGGCGCCGACGGGCCCGGCGGCACGAGCCCGAGACGGCCGCGCAGCGTCGGCAGGTAGTGCCGCCCGCGCGCCGCCAGCAGAAACGGACCGGCGAGCAGCAGGGCGGTAGCCATCGCGAGCTGGTAGAGGAACCACATCGGCGGGGCGGGAGTATAGGCTTGGCGGCTTCGGAGAGTCTGGGGGCACCGGCGTCGAGCGTGCTGGCCGGCCGCGGCACGCGGGGATAGACGCATCGCCTCCGACCTCCGTACAACTGGCTGACATGGCCATGCTACGACTGATCCGCCGCGAGGAAAGCGCCCGACCCGTGTGGAGCGAGCTCTCTGATCGAGACGTCCTCGAGCACCTGCGCCAGGGCGAGGAGCGCGCCCTGGAGGAGCTCGTCGCCCGCAAGACGAAGCCGCTGCTGCAGGCGGCGGTGCGCATCCTGAACGACATGGAGGAAGCGCGCGATATCGTCCAGGTGACCTTCCTCAAGGTCTGGGAGAACCGCGACAAATTCGACGATCGCTGGAGCCCCAATACTTGGATCTATCGGATTGCCACCAACCTGGCGATTGACCACCTGCGGGCGCGCCAGAGCCGCGAGCGCAGCGTCGAGCCGGCCCGTCACCACTTCCAGTTGATGGCCGACAACACTGCCGGCACCAGTGGGCCGAAGTTTGCTGAACGCGAGGTCGGCCGGATCTTCGCCGAGCTGTCCGAAGAGCTCACCGAGAAGCAACGCGCGATCTTCGTCTTGCGCGAGGTCGAAGGCCGGACCTCGGAAGAGGTTGCCGCCATCGTCGGCTGTCGCGAGTCGACCGTACGCAATCATCTGTTTCACGCTCGCAAGCTCCTGCGCGAGCTGTTGCGTAGCCGCTATCCCGAGTATTGTGCGGGTCGCCTCGCCGCCGCCCCGGCCCACCGCGCGTCTACCCTTACCGAGGACCAGCCGTGACCGCTCCTGTCGATTGCCCGGACTGGGCCACCCTGGTTGCCCATCGCTATGCGGCTCCGCCGCTGTTCGGTGAGGCGGCCGCCGCTGCTCCACCCGACGACTGGGACGCCGCCGTCGCCCATCTCGAGTCTTGCTCCCGTTGCCGGCCGGCGGCGCTCGCCGCCGACCCGTCGCTGATGTTCGTCACGCTGGAGCCGCCGCGCGTCGACGACGCCGATGTGGCGGCGATGTGCGAGGCCGTTCGCGGGATGGTGCGAGCGAGCAATGTCCAGCGTCGCGAGGCAGCACAGCGCTCTTCCTCCCGCGCCGAAACCGGGGCCGCGCGCCGCTTTGTTCGCGCCCTGCCCGCCGTCCGACTGTCGACCGGCGCCTGGCGTGGGCTGGCCGCCGCCGGGCTGACGGCCGCCGCCTTGCTGGTGGCGCCCGCCCTGGTTCCGACCCCGCCCGATGCGCCGGCAGCGTTGGCGTCTGTCGGGCCGCGGCCGGTGCTCGCGCCGACGGCGCTCGACGCCGTGACGCTGGCGGCCGAGCCCCTCGTCGAACAGCTCGATCGGCCGACCGCCACCGTCTACTACGCCGAGCAGTCCGACGACATGGCGGTGGTGATGATCATCGACCCGAGCCTCGACGTCTGAGCTCGCCCTCGGGCTGGTGCGCGCGATGCGACGCCATGGCCCGCCATTGCGTAGACTTCTCTGCACGAAACCGCTGCGACCTCACGGAGCCGCTCGAGCCGAATCCATGTTCAACCCGCGAATCCCTCTCCTGCTCCTCCTCGTCGGCGTCCTTGGCCTGACGGGGGACCTGACGGCTCAGCAGTCCGCTGCGCCCGAAGCTCCTCGTCTCGTCCAGCGGCCCGACGGCAGCCTGGGGGCACCCGGCGAACCCTCCGAAGCGACGGCAGCACTCCAAGTCCACGCCTTCACGCTCCAGTACCAGCGGGCGAGCGAGGCCCTGGCGGCGGTGGTGCCGCTGCTGTCGCCGCGCGGCACGGTCGAGTTGCAGCCGGGTAGCAACACCCTGCTGGTTCGTGACACCGCAGCGGCGCTAGCCCGGGTGTCCCCGCTAGTGGCGGCCTTCGACCACCCCGCGCGTCCGCTCACCCTCGAGGTCCACCTGGTCGAGGCAGGGGCGGCGGGCGAGTCGAATGTCTCGCCGGCGCTCGGCCCGACGGGTGGCCGGCCGTTGCCCAAGGATCTCCTGGGCCGGCTGCGCAAGCTGCTGCCCTACGCGTCCTACCAGCTGGTTGCTGGCGCCGAGTTCGGCACCAGCGAGGGCCAGGCCGTGACCTATGACCTCGGGCAGCGCTACCGTATCGCCTTCGAGCTCGGCACCCTGCTCGACGGGCGGCGGCTGCGTGTCGCCAACTTCCGCATCGAGCGGCTGCCTGAGCAGGGTGAGCCGGCGCTCGTCCACACCAACCTGAACGTCACCCTGGGCCAGACCACCGTTCTCGGCCTGTCGCGCGGCGAAGCGAGCCCACGCGCCTTGATGGTGGTCCTGGTCGCCCGGCTGGGCTCGCCTGCGGGCGCCGACGCGCCCTAGCTGCGACGGCGGTCGAGTCGAGAGCACCTACGGATGCACTTCGTCGTTCGGTTGGGGACCCCCGATGGGCGGGTCCGCGAGGAGCAGCACGAGGCGGCGGATGCCGTCTCGCTGCGCAATGATCTCGAACGCCGCGGGCTCCACGTCTTCGAGCTGCGCCAGCACGGGCTGACCTGGCAGCTCCCGCGTCTGCGCGGCCGGCGACGGCGGATCCCGGACCAGGACTTTCTGGTTTTCAACCAAGAGGTGGCGGCCCTGCTGCGGGCGGGCTTGCCGCTGCTGCAGGCCCTCGACCTGCTGCTCCAGCGGATGCCCAACCCGCATTTCAAGGCGGTGCTGAGCGAGATCCGCGATCGGGTCAAGAGTGGCGAGGAGCTCTCGGACGCCTTTGGCGCCTTCGGCCCGCTGTTTCCTTCGCTCTACCCGTCGACCCTCAAGGCCGGTGAGAAGAGCGGCGAGCTCGAGGCGGTCATCCGTCGCTTCATCCGCTATCTCAAGTTGCTGATCGACGCCAGGAAGCGGGTGGCCTCGGCCCTCGTCTACCCGGCGGTCCTGGTGACGCTCTCGATTGCCATGATCAGCGTGATGCTGGTGTTCGTCATCCCGAAGTTCAAGGTGTTCTACGTCGACATGGGCGCCGAGCTGCCGATGCTCACCGTGATCACCCTGGCGATTGGTACGTTCTTGCGCGACAACCTGATTCTGATCTTGGTCGGCATCGGCGCTGGCGTCGTCTTTCTGCGCCAGTGGAGCGCGACGCCCACTGGCGGCCAGGCCCTCGATCGTTTCAGGCTGCGCATTCCCCTCGTCGGCGGGATCTTCCACCGCTTCGCCATTGCCGAGCTCACGCGCTCGTTGTCGACGCTCCTCGCCGGTGGCATTCCCCTCGTGCCGGCGCTCGAGATCGCGGTCAAGGCGGTGGGCAACACCTACATCCGGGCGCAGTTGCTGCCGACGATCGACAAGGTCCGGGAGGGCCAGGCCTTCTTCAAGACCCTCGAAGAGAGCCGGGTAGTGGACGCCTTGGCGGTGGACATGGTGCAGGTGGGTGAAGCGACCGGCGCTCTCGACACCATGCTGAGCTCGGTGGCCGACTTTCTGGACGACGAGGTGGAGACCCGTCTGCAGCGCATCCTGACGCTGATCGAGCCGCTGATGTTGGTCTTCATGGGCATCATCGTCGGCACCTTGCTGGTCTCGGTCTATCTGCCGATGTTCAGCGTCCTGGGTCAGATGAAGTAACGTCGGCCTGATGAACGAACCGGCTGTCGACCGTCTCGATCCCGTGCTCACTCTGCCGTCGCCGCAGGCGCAGGCGGCGGAGGAGCGGCGCCTTGCCGAGGAGCTGGCAGCCCGCCACGGCCTCGAGTTCGTTGACGTGCAGCGGCTGCGCGTCGACCACAACCTGTTCCGCAGCATCCCGTTCGACCTCATGCTGCGCTACCACTTCGTGCCTGCCGAACAGCACGCGGGGCGCCTGGCCGTGGTCATGGCCGACCCCACCGACGTGCCGCGGCTCGACGAGCTCGAGCTCCTGCTCGGGCAGCCGCTCGAGGTGCGGGTCGGGGCGCCGGCGGCGATCGGCGAGCTGTTGTCGAAGTCGGAGTCGACGCAGCGGGTGCTCGACGAGGCGACCGAGGACTTCCGCATCCAGCTGGTGCAGGAGGACGAGGAGGGCGAAGAGGTTCTGTCGCTCGACCGCATCACCGCCGACACCAGCCCGATCATCAAGCTGGTCGACTCGACGGTGTTCAACGCCATCCAGCGGCGCGCCTCCGACATTCACATCGAGACGCGGGACAACGACGTTCTCATCAAGTACCGCATCGACGGCGTGCTCTACCAGGCGATGGAGCCGATCGACAAGCGGCACCACCAGACCATCATCAGCCGCATCAAAGTGATGTCCGAGCTCGACATCGCCGAGAAACGGGTGCCCCAGGACGGGCGCTTCAAGCTGCGGCTCAAGGGCCGAACGATCGACTTTCGCGTCTCGATCATGCCTTCGGTCCATGGCGAGGACTGCGTCATCCGCATCCTCGACAAGGAATCGATGAGCAAGGAGTTCAAGAACCTCCGGCTCGAGATCCTGGGGCTCGACGAGGAAACGATCAAGAAGCTCCGCAAGTTCATCCGCGAGCCCTATGGCATGGTGTTGGTGACCGGGCCGACCGGGTCGGGCAAGACCACCACCCTCTACGCCTGCCTGTCGGAGATCCAGACGGCGGAAGACAAGATCATCACCATCGAGGATCCGGTCGAATACCAGCTGCGCGGGATCACCCAGATCCCGGTGAACGAGAAGAAGGGGCTGACCTTCGCCCGTGGCCTGCGCTCGATCCTCCGCCACGACCCAGACAAGATCATGGTCGGTGAGATTCGCGACGAGGACACGGCGCAGATTGCCATTCAGTCCGCGCTCACCGGCCACCTGGTGTTCACGACTGTCCACGCCAACAACGTGGTCGACGTCCTGGGCCGGTTCCTCAACATGCACGTCGACCTGTACAATTTCGTCTCGGCGCTCAACTGCGTGCTGGCGCAGCGGCTGGTGCGCAAGATCTGCGACCACTGCCGGCGGCCGGCGAAGGCCTCGCGCAAGCTGCTCGAGGAAAGCGGGCTCGACGCCAAGGTCCATGGCGACTTCACCTTCTACGAGGGCGCCGGCTGTATCGAGTGTAACGGCACCGGATTCCACGGACGCCTTGCGGTGTCCGAGCTCCTCGACCTCTCGGACCGCATCCGCGAGCTCATCCTGGCGCGCCGGCCGGGATCGGAAATCAAGCGCGCCGCCAAGGAGGAGGGGATGACCTTCCTTCGCGAATCGGCGCTTCAAAAGGCGTTCCTCGGAGTGACCACCCTGCGTGAGATCAACAAAGTCACCTTCGTGGACTGAACGCCTGCTCGGACTGGCGCCGCAGCCGGTGCCGCCCCATGTCTTCGCTGTCGACAGCGAGCGGCTGCGTTACGCGCAGTTCGCTCGTCGCGGTACCGCGGGCACCCTCGCGGCGCTCGGCGCTGGCGGGCTCGAGCTGCTCGAATACCACGAGGAGCCGCTGCCGGCCGAGCTCTTCCTGCGTGGCCCGCTGGGTGGCGGGGCGCGCGACCCGGCGGCCCTGCGCGCGGCGGTGGCGACGCTCGTGGCGCGCGTCGCGACGGGTGTCGAGCGCGCCTCTCTGGTGCTGCCCGAGACCTGGCTGCGCCTGGTGGCGAGCGAGGTGGGCGAGCTCCCCCGTCAGAGCGACAAGCGCGACGAGATCCTGCGCTGGAAGCTGAAGCGGCTGGTGCCGTTTCGCGTCGATGACCTCCGGCTCGGTCATCTCGAGGTGCCGTCGCTGCCGGGTCAGGAGGAGCCGTTTCGGATCCTCATCGGACTCGCCAACGAGGTCCTGGTGAGCCAGTTGGAGGATTCCTTTGCGGCGGCTGGGGTCCACCTCGGACAGGTGGCCAACAGCGGCCTGTCGGTGCTCGCCGGCGTGCGGTCGCTGCTCGGCGACGGCCTGTGCGCCGTGCTCGCGGTCGAGGATCGCGGCTACACCCTGGTCGTCGCTGCGGGTGGGCAGCCCCTGCTGCATCGCCACAAGGCCGGTGTCAGCGCAGCCAACGATGCGACCCAGCCGCCGGCGGGGCCGCCGGCAGCGGCCCTGCCGGGAGCGGCCCTGCCGGCGCACGACGTCGTACGCGAGCTACGGCTGACTCGCACGTTTCTCGCCGAACAGCTGCCCGACGCTGCCCTCGAACGAGTCCTGTTGGTGGCGCCGGAGGCGGTCGAGAGCGCCTGGCTTCAGGCGACCCGCGAGGCCTTCGGGGCGGTCGTCGAGTCGCTGCGTCGAGAACAGGTCGGCTTTCGCCGCGAGGGGCCGCCGGTGCCCTGGCGTGATCTGCTGCCGATGCTCGGTGCCGCCGGACAGGAGTTCGCGTGATCGTCGGCGGGGTCAACCTGGCGCGACGGCCGTTCGTCAACCGCCGCCCGGTCCTGCGACTCGGGCTGCTGCTGTGGTTCGTCGGTCTGCTGGTGCTCGGTGGCAATGTCTGGCTCTACTGGGGCTACCTGAGAGGCGCCGAGTCGACCGCTGCCGAGCTCGAGCGGGTCGAGACCCAGATCGGTGCCGAGAAGACAGCAACCTCGGCGAGAGAGACTGACCTGCGTGGCCTGAGCCTGGCCACCCGCAACGAGCAGGTAAGCCTGCTCAACAACAAGATCGCGGCCCGCACGTTCGCCTGGAGTCGGCTCTTCGACGACCTCGCCGAGGTGCTACCGAGGCGCGTACGTCTCTATGAGCTGACGCCGCAGCTGCCGCGTCGCGAGGCCGGTCGCAGCGGCGGGCGGACGGTCGCCCTCAAGGACCTGACAGCCGGCACCGTGCACCTGCACCTGCGCGGCGCTGCGGAGAGCGACGAGGCTCTGGTCGAGCTCTTGGAGCATCTGTTCGCGCATCCCGCCTTCGGGCATCCGGACATCCTCAGCGAGTCGCGGCCGGACCTGCGCCTGATCGAGTTCGAGATCAACGTCGACTACGATCCCAATACCGATCACCGCCCGAAGGTTCCTGCGACCGGTCCCGCGCCGCTGGCGCCCTCCGTTTCCGGCTCCTCGCAGCTGGCAACCGGTTCTCTCGTTCCCCGCCGCCGATGAGCTTCCTCGACCTCCTGCGCGAACGCCGGACGCTCTGGGTCTCCGGCCTGGTCTTTCTGCTCGCCAACTTGGCGCTCTTCTCGGCCTATCGCTTGCTCTACGCGGGCCGAGTCGACCTGCTGAGCGACCGGCTCAACGGGCGTAGCGGTGAGCTCGCCACCCTGGTCCGCAAGCGCGAGGCACTCGACCGCAAGCTCGAGCAGGCGACCGAGCGCGAGGCCCAGATCAGCGAGCTCTACGACGTTCGGTTCGCTACCGAGGCCGAGCGGCTGACCTCGTTCATCACCGAGGTGAAGGATCTTGCCCGGCGCTCGCTCCTCGATCCCAAGTCGATCAGCTACCCAACCGAGACCCTCGAGGACTACGGCATCGTCGAGCGCGGCTTCGTGTTCAGTGTCGAGGGGCAGTACGAGGGCCTGCGGCAGTTCATCAACCTGCTCGAGAACGCCGACTCGTTCCTGATGCTGCAGCAGGTTTCGCTGGGCGAGACGGGTGGCGACAGCGCCACCCTTCGCATCCAACTGCGCATCGCCACCTTGTTCAAGGACGATCGCAAACGCCCGGGCAAGGTGGCCGTGGCCGCCAAGCCGGCCGAAGCGGTGGTCGCCGTGAGCGAGGGCGACACGCCGGCCCAGCAGTCGGAAACGGGGGACCTCTGATGACCCCCCGCGTCAAGCTGCTCGGCACACTCCTGGTGCTCGCCCTTGTTCTGGCCTTCTGGCAGTACTCCGGCTCGAACACGCCAGCGCCAGACGCCAGCCCGGAGGACGCGGCGACGGGGCGCACGCGAACGCCAGCGGCCATTCCGGACCAGATCGTGGCGCTACGCGTCGGCGACCTCGAGCGCCAGTCGGACGTCTTCGAGCTCGGTCGCAACCTCTTTCGGTTCGGACAGGAGCCGCCGCCGCCGCAGTTCTGCGGTGACGGCAGCGTCAACCGCGGGGAGACCTGCAAGAGCTGTCCGGAGGACGCCGGCGTCTGTCCGACCTGCCCCAATGGCAAGATGGACCCGGGCGAGACCTGCGATACCTGCCCAGCGGACATGGTGCCTGCTTGCCCGCCGGTGCCGCCGGTGCTATGTCCCAACGGTCGTGTCGACCCCGGCGAGACCTACAAGACTTGCCCTCAGGACGTTCCCGGCCCGCGGCCGGTGCCCTATGGTTGCCTCGGGCTGTTCGGCTCACCGAACCACCGTCTGGCGGTGTTGATCAACGGCAAGCAGGTGATGAACGTGCAGGAGGGCGACGTGCTCGACGGAGAGTACGTGGTCGCCAAGATCGGCCTCGAGTCGGTCGACATCAAGTGGGTGAAGTTCCCCGACGAGCCGGCGAAGCGGCTCGCCGTCGGGGCCAAGGCCGGGAGCGGCGGCTGAGATGCGACGGCCGCCGCGCACAGGTGCCGACGGCTGCGTGGACACCCGCAGCCCTGCAAACGTAGACCTCGAGCCAGCGTTTCTTCTGCCCGTGCGCCGCCGCGGTTGGGCGTCACGGTGCGCAGGGCCAGATCAGGAGTCAGGTGTGATGCTGAAGCGAAATCGAAGCGCGGTGCGGTCGCTGACCGCGGTCTTGCTGCTCGCCGCCGTCGGCGGTTGCAGCGGCTATGGCTCGTACCGCAAGGCCCAGCAGGCCGAGCAGCGCGAGGACTGGGACGAGGCCGTGCTGCGCTACAGCGAGCTCGCCCACGGCAATCCCGACAACCTGAGCTACCACGCCTCGTTGCTGCGGGCGAAGATCAGCGCCTCGCAGGCCCACTTCGAGACCGGCAAGCAGTTTCAGGCGGCCGGGGTGAAGGAGCGCGCGCTCGTCGAGCTCCAGCAGGCGGTCGCCCTCGACCCCTCGAACCAGTACGCGCAGACCGAGCTCGACCACATCCGCGAGGACATCGCCGCCGAGCAGGCCAAGCGCGAGAAGACGCCAACTCTTGCTCAGCTCAAGGACCAGAACCGCGGCGCCCTGGCGCAGCCGCCGGTGCTCGAGCCGCGGTCGAAGGACCCGATCGATCTCTCGTTCCCCAAGCCGACGTCGGTGATGGACATCTACCGGGCGCTCGGCAAGGCATTTGGCATCAACGTCATGTTCGATCCCAACCTCAAGGATCAGCAGGTTACGGTCGAGCTCAAGGAAGTCACGGCCCAGAACGCGCTCGAGTTCATCATGCGCACTGCCGGCCACTTCTACAAGGTGGTCGACGCGCACTCCGTGCTCATCGCTGCCGACACGCCGCAGAACCGGCGGACTTACGAAGACCTGGTGATCCAGACCTTCTTCCTGTCCAATGCCGACACCAAGGATGTGTTGAGCACGCTGCGCAGCCTGGTCGGGGCCAAGAACCTGGCGCCGATCGAGGGACTGAATGCCATCACCATGCGCGACACCGCCGACAAGGTGAAGGTGGCCGAACAGATCATCTACACCGTCGACAAGTCGCGAGCCGAGGTCGTGGTCGACGTCGAGCTGCTGCAGATCAACACCAACAAGCTGCAGGACCTCGGGCTCAAGCTGTCGGCCAACCAGGTGGGCTTCGGCATCGACGTCGGCGGCAAGGACGTGCCGGTCCGGTTGTCGGACATGCAGTACCTCAACCAGAGCAACTGGGTGCTGTCCCTGCCGAGCTTCCTCTACAACTTCATGAAGAATTCAACCGACGCCCAGCTGCTGGCCAAGCCGCAGCTGCGGATCAGCGAGGGTGAGAAGGCGAACCTGGTGATCGGCGAAAAGCGGCCAATCCCCGTCACCAGCTTCAACACCGCGACCGCCCAGGGTGGCGGCATCATCCCGGTGACCTCGTTCCAGTATCAGGACGTCGGCATCAAGATCGAGATCACGCCACGGGTGCACCACAACAAGGAGGTCACCCTCAAGCTCAAGATCGAGGTCTCGAACGTCAACGGCTCGGTTCCCGGCAGCGCCGGCAGCGCGGCGCAGCCGATCATCGGCACCCGCAACATCGAGTCGGTGATTCGCTTGAAGGATGGTGAGACGAACGTCCTGGCCGGCCTGATCTCGACCGAGGAGAAGAACTCCGAGACCGGGATTCCGGGTCTGTCCGACATCCCGATCCTGGGTCGCCTGTTCTCCAACAACAACACCGAGAACAACCGGACTGACGTCGTATTGACCCTGACGCCGCACATCGTCCGGCTGCCCGACATCACCAAGCAGGACTTGCTGCCGCAGTGGGTCGGCACCGAGGCCAACATCACCTACCGTGGCGGCAGCCCGCGGGTGGAGTCGGACGTCGAAGGCCCCTTCGACGACACCGGGGGCTTCGACCCGGCGCAGCAGGATCTCGAGAACCAGATCGAGAACCTGCCGCCTGGCATCGACCCATCGGCCCTCGTGGGCCAGGAAATGGGGGGCAAGGAGGAGGCTCCACCGCCGGCAGGGATCGACCTCGTGCCGCCTGCCTTCGGCGCTCCGCCGTCGCCCGAGACGTCCGAAAAGGGACCGCCAGACGACAGTGAGCGGTAGCGTGGCCGTGCGGTCGCTGGTCGGTCAGCGCTGGCCCGCGAGGAGCGGGAGCCGAGCCTCGGGCTACACCCTGGCCGAGCTCGTCATGGTCTGCGCCCTCTTGCTGATCCTCGCCATGGTGGCGATGCCGGTCACCAAGTACACGGCCCGGCGACTCAAGGAAGCGGAGCTGCGTCAGGCCTTGCGCAACATGCGCGACGCCATCGACGAATACAAGCGCTACAGCGACTCCGGGCTGATCCCGATCGACCTCGGAACAGACGGCTATCCGAAGGAGCTCGAGGTCCTGGTCGAGGGCATCGAGGTGGTCGGGCAGGTGGACAAGAAGGTCAAGTTCCTCCGCCGCATTCCGATCGACCCGATGACCGGCAGCACGGATTGGGGTCTGAGGAGCTATCAGGACGACTGGGACTCGAGCTCCTGGGGCGGCGAAGACGTCTATGACGTGTATTCGCTGTCGGGTGGTGTGGGTCTCAACGGCGTCGCGTACCGCCTATGGTGAGCCGGCGGCGCAGTGGCGAGTCGGGATTCACACTGGCAGCGCTGGCCGTGGTGGTCACCGTTCTCGGCGTCATGCTGGCGATGGCGCTGCCCTTCTGGTCGACCTACATCCAACGCGAGAAGGAAGAGGAGCTGATCTTCCGCGGCCTGCAGTATGCCGAGGCGATCCGCCTGTTCGAGCGCCGCTTCGGCCGGGACCCAGTGCGTCTCGAGGAGCTGATCGAGGTCAAACCGCGCTGCATCCGCCAGCTCTGGAAGGACCCCATTACCGACAGCAAGAACTGGGGGCTGGTCTTTGCCGGGGCCGCCGGTCGCCGTGGCGGGCCGCGCGGTCAAGCGCCGGAGCCGACCGGCCCTACCGGCATCGGGCCGGAAAGCGACACCACCCCGCGAGATCCCGTGGGGAGCGCTGGCAGCAAGCCAGCAGCGGACGGCGAACAGGACGACGGTGCGCAGAGCCCTCAACGCGGTCCCATCCAGGGGGTCTTCAGCCGCAGCACCAAGAAGGCGATCAAGGTGTTTCTCGATCGTAGCCAGTACAACCAGTGGCTGTTCACCGTTCAGCTCGTGCTGTCGCCGGCCCCCGGCGGTGGCGCGGAGCCCGCCAGCACCCTGCCGCGGTTGTCGAGTCGCTGGATCGGCCGCCCGCTGCCGATGGCGGGAGCCGGCGGGCCGCGGCCGGGGCAGCCTGGTGCTGGCGACGTCGGCAAGCCGCGGCCGGGCCCGCTCGAGGCGCCGCCGGTGGGCTCGCCGACCGGCGACGGTCCGATCGACACCGCACCGGTCGACAACGGCGGATGAGCGACGCCGGAGGTCCCCTGACCGCCAGCACACCAGCTCTCGCCGAGATTCGCTTGCGGCGTTTGGGCCACGCGTCGGATCTGCCGCTACCCGTCCCGGCTACCGAGCAGGCAGCTGGCGCCGACCTACGGGCAGCCATTTCCGCCGATCTCGTCTTGGGTGTCGGCGAGCGCTGCCTGGTGCCGACTGGCTTCGTCCTCGAGCTTCCCCCTGGCTTCGAGGGGCAGGTACGACCCAGGAGTGGCCTGGCTCTGCGCCACGGCGTGACGCTGCTCAACGCTCCGGGTACGATCGACGCCGACTATCGCGGCGAGGTCCAAATCCTGCTCGTCAACTTGGGCAGCGAGCCTTTCACCGTGCGCCGCGGTGACCGCGTCGCTCAATTGGTGGTTTCACGCGTGGCACGCGTGCATTGGTACGAGGTGGCAGCCACCTCCGACACAGAGCGAGGGGAGGACGGCTTTGGATCGACCGGGCGGAGCTGAAGTGGTCTGGGCGGGCGCGAGCCGGGTGCGACGGCTGCCGGCCCCGGCCGTCCTGGTGCCGCTCTTCCTGGCGGCCCTGGGCGTTGGCTGCCAGACGGCCGGCCCGGCGCGAACGGCCGCCGGGCCGCCCGCCCAGCCAAGCCCGAGGGTCGTGTTGCTGTCGCTCGACGGCGGCTCCTGGCAGGAGCTCGAGCGCTACGTCGCCGACGGCGCCTTCGGCAGCGACGGCTTTGCCCGTTTTTTCGCGGAAGGTCAGGTTGCGGACGGCCTCCAGCCGGTCGAACCGTCGTTGACGGCGCCGTCGCACATCAGCCTGGCTACCGGCCGCTCACCGGGTGAGACCGGGATCGTCAGCAACGACATGCGACTTACCGGCCGCCCCTTGCTCGAGCGGACCAGCGGGTTCGCGGCGCCGATTGCGGCAGAGACGCTGTGGGAGGCGTGTCGTCGGCAGGGACGAGCCGTCGGGGTCGTGACCTGGCCTGGGGCCGACAATACGGATCTGCGACGTCGCGCCGATTGGGGCATGGTCTACGTCAACGAGCCGCTGGTGCCGGCGCGGCTGATCGAGCTCGACAGCGCCGAATGGACGCCGCTGCCTACCGCCCTGCCGGGAGTGACCAGCTTCTCGCCGCTGCTCCACGCCGGCCTCACCCTCGAGTCGCGCCGCCGGGGCAACGGGGCGGACCGGCTCGACTTGGTTGCGGTAGACGGCCGCGACGACGGGGTGGCGGCCTACGATCGCCTGGTGGTGCGCCGGCTGCTGGAGGGCGGGGTCGAGGGCCGCGAGGACGCCGTCACGGCGGCGACGGCGCCCCTCGCGATCGGCGACTGGGGCGAGCTGCGTGGCTCCGCGGCGGCAGCCGTCGCCACCACTTCCTGGCTGACCGTCGAGCAGCTCGCGCCCGACCTTGCGCACACCGCGATCTACTTCGCTGGTCGCTGGGAGACTTTGGCCTACCCCGAGGGTGGTGCCTATGCGAGCGCGCTGCGGGCACGCGGGGTGCTGTGGCCGGGGCCGCCGGACGACCACGCGATCGCCCACCGCACGGCGCCGACCGCTGACCGGCTTCCCACCTGGTTGGCCCAGAGCGGTCGTTTCGCGGACTTCTTTGCGGACGCTCTCCTGGTCGGCTTGGCGACGCAGCCGGCGGACCTGGTGATGGCCTACTTTCCCGTCATCGACGAGGCTGGCCATTCGCTGTCGCTAGTCGACCCGCGACAGAGTGGCTACACCCCGGAGCTTGCTGCCGCCTTTGCCGCCGGCCGCCTGCGGGTCTGGCAGAACATCGACCGCGAGCTCGCTCGTTTGCTGGCGGCCATCGACCTCGGGCGGACCGCCGTGGTGGTCGTCGCCGATCACGGGATGGCGCCGATCTGGGGCACCCTGATGCCCAACGTCGTCCTGCGCCAAGCCGGGCTGCTCACCCTGGGTGCGGATGGCCGAGTCGATCGCCGCGGCCTGCGCGCCTACGCCAGCACCGCGGGCGCGGTGGCTCACATCTACCTCAACCTGGTAGGCCGCGAACCCGAGGGGACGGTCGATCCGGGCCAGGCCGGGGCGCTGCTGGCTGACATCCGCGAGCGCCTGCTTGCCCTGCGCGACCAGGCCGGTAGCCCGGTGGTCCAACGACTGCTGACGCGCGAGGAGGCTGCCGCCATCGGCATGGGCCATGCGAATGCCGGCGACCTCATTGCCTGGGGGGCTCCCGGCTGGGCGATGAGCTGGGAGCCGACGGCAGAGACCCCCATGGCACCCGCCCGCTATTACGGTCAGCACGGGTTCCCGGCCACCGGCGAGGCGATGCAGGCCAGCTATCTGGCAATCGGCAAGGGCGTGGCCCCCGGCCGCATTCCGCGCTTGCGTGGCCTCGACGTCGCGGGGCGGGTTGCGGCGCTGCTCGGCATCGAGCCGCCCTTGGCGCAGCCGTCTGCCGCGCCAGCGGCTGGGGCTCGCTGAGCGGGCCTCCCAGAGACCTCAGGCGATTGGCGTTTCCGGTGCCCGCGGCGCCGGCGGCGCGGCCGCCGCCGGTCGGCTCGCGATGCCGAGGAACAGGCCGTCGACCGACGTGCAGAGCCCCTCGATGATGTCGCGCAGCTCGAGGACGTAGGCGGCCACATCGCGCAGGCGGTCCTCCATCTGGTCGATGTTGCCGCGACTGCTCGAACCCCCGCGATTGCGCACCCGGAAGGAGAGCTTGTCGTCGAGGATCGTGAGCCGCTCGGAGGTCTCCTTGAGCTGCTCGTAGGCTTGTTTGAGCCGCTGAGGGTCCATGCGTCGGAGTCTACTGTGCCAGGGGCTGGCCGGGAGCGGTCGCGCGGTCGGGGAGGAGCGCGAGGGCATAGGCCGTGAGGCCCTCGAGCTGTTCGGCAGTGAGGCGCTTGCCGAAGGCCGGCATCGCCCCCTTGCCATTCGCGATCTGAGCCCGCACTCCCTCGCGGTCCCGGCGACGGAGGGTGTCGGAGTTGCGGAGGTCGACCTTCTGCGGGTCGATCGGGATCGCTGGGTTGCCGTGCCCGTCGGCGCCGTGGCAGCGCTGGCAGAGCTTGGCATAGGCGGCGGCCGGCTCCTTTGGGACCTGCTCACAGGCGACGACCAGCACCAGGCCGACGATCCCGCCGGCAGCGAGTAGCGCCGGGCTGCGCCGCCGTTGCGGCGCCAAGCACGGTGGCCGGCGGCGCCTCACCGTCGCACTTCACCGCGTAGGTGAAGGACCCAGTCGGCGATCAGCGTGATGTCCTTGTCTGTCAGATAGGAAAAGCCCGGCATCTTGCCGAAGATGCCCGCCTTGACGGTGTCCTCGATGCCCTGGGCATCGCCGCCGCTGTGCTTCCAGTTGCCGTCTCGCAGGTCGGCGTTGGCGTTGCCCATGTAGCGGGGAGTGTTGCCGCGGGCGTCGAGGCCGTGGCAGTCGGCGCAGTACTTGCGGTACAGCACCTCGCCGGGTGGGCGCTCGCGGAACAACTCGCAGGCGCCGGTCGTGGCGGCAACGCCGACGAGGAGCAGGGTGCACAGGATCTGGCGTCGCAGCGGCGTGTTCATCGGGGTTCCTCGCGGTCGGCGCGGCGAAAGACCTGGGTAGGGGAGACTTGGTCTCGGGGACGCAGCACGATCTCGTCGATGTCGACGTGGGCCGGTCTGGTGGCAGCGAAGACGATGCAATCGGCGACGTCGGCTGCGGTGAGCGGGGTCATGCCGCGGTACACCGCGGCAGCGCGGTCGGCATCGCCGGCGAAGCGGACGAGCGCGAACTCGGTCTCGACCAGTCCAGGGTTGATCTCGGTGACCCGCACCGGCTCGCCGAAGAGCTCCTGCCGCAGGGTGCGGGAGAACGCGCGGAAGGCATGCTTGGCGCCGCAATAGCCGGCGCCGCCGGGATAGGTCTCGAACCCCGACACCGAGCTGACATTGACGATCAGCCCGTCGCCCGAGGCGCGGAGGTCGGGCAGGAGCGCCCGGGTCAAACGCAGGGCGCCGAGCACGTTGACGTCGTACATCGCCGCCCAGATTGCCGGATCGGCAGCCTCGATGCGGTCGGCGCCGAAGGCGCCGCCGGCGTTGTTGACCAGCAGGCGGACAGGTCGCCAAGCCGCCGGCAGGGCGGCGACGAAGGCGGCGACGCTCGCCTCGTCGGTGACGTCGAGCGGGTGGGCGAAGGCGTCGAGCTCCGCCGCCAGGGCGACCAGACGCTCGCGGCGCCGCGCGCCGATCGCAACGCGGAAGCCGACGGCCGAGAGCGCTCGGGCCGCGGCGGCGCCGCTGCCGGACGAGGCGCCGGTCACCACCGCGGTGCCGCGATCTGAGCTGCCAGAGGTGCACCGGCTCATGGCAAGGGGTCAGGCCTCGGCGGAGGGGCAGAGGTCGGCGAGGACGCAGCGCCCGCACGCCGGCTTGCGGGCGTCACAGACCCTGCGCCCGTGGTCGATGAGCAGGTGCGACCACAGCGTCCAGCTCTCCTCGGGGACGATCGGCTGCAGGTCGAGCTCGATCTTGACCGCGTCGGCCTCGCGGGTAAGCCCGAGGCGGCGCGAGAGGCGGGTGACGTGGGTGTCGACCACCAGGCCCGGGATGCCGAAGGCGTTGCCGAGGACGACGTTGGCGGTCTTCCTGCCGACGCCGGGCAGGGCTTGGAGGGTTGCCATGGTGGCGGGCACCTCGCCACCGTGCTCGGCGACGAGCGCCTGGCCGAGGCCCTTCAAGGACTTGGCCTTGTTGCGAAAGAAGCCGGTGCTCTTGACCATCTCCTCGAGCTCGCCGAGTGGCGCCGCGGCGTAGTGCGCGGCGGTCGGATAGCGGGCGAAGAGGGCTGGCGTGACCAGGTTGACGCGCGCATCCGTGCATTGGGCGGAGAGGATGGTGGCCGCCAGGAGCTCGAGGGCGTTCCCGTGATCGAGCGCGCAGTGGCTGTCCGGATACGCGGCGCGCAGGCGACGCAAGATTTCGTGCGCCCGCTCGGCGCGGGCGCGGCGACTCTCGCGGCGGCCGCTGGCCCGGGCCTTCTCAGTCGTCGTCGCCGAAGGCACGGACCACCCAATTCACGAGGGCAATCAGGAAACCACCGGCGATCGCCGCCAACCAGCCGTCGACCCTGAGGTCGGACAACAACCCGGCAGCCAGGAAGAGCATCAGGGCGTTGATCACCAGGTAGAAGAGACCGAGGGTGATGATGATGAACGGCAACGACAGCAGCTTGACGATCGGCCGGACGATGAGGTTGATCAGGCCGAGCACGATGCCGGCGAGGAGCAGGCCGAGCCAACTGCCGGTCCAGTGCACCCCGGGGACGAGATGGGCGGCGAGGAGGAGGGCGGCGGCGTTGGCGATGACTTGGATCAAGGCGCGCATGGGGTGGTCTCCGGTGGACAGGCGATGGTCAGGGGAGCTCGACCGCCGGTTGGGCGGGTGGTGGCGCTTCCTGGGCGAGCTCGCGGGCGCGGCGGACGACGATGCGTTCGTTCTCGAACCATAGTTTGCGCAAGCTCTCGTCCCAGCTGAACCAGGCAGCGTCCTTCACTTCGGTGCGGTCGAAGTCCACCGGCTCGCCGCTCACCCAGTCCATCAGGTAGAAGTCGACCTTCTTGTGGATGCGCTTGCGTCCCCGCTCGATGTAGACGTACTCGATGCCAGGGAGCGTGCCGCGTGGGGTGCCCATCACCCCGGTCTCCTCGCGGGTCTCTCGAATGGCCGCCTCGACGGACGTCTCGCCCTTCTCGAGTCGCCCCTTGGGCAGGCGCCAGTGGCCGCTCTTGCTGACGATCAAGAGGATCTGTTCGTTGCGCATCAGGACGCCGCCGGCAGAGTGGCGGAACGAGGTGGCCAGCCGCCGCTGATGCTTCTTGCCGCGCCGACGACTGCGCGGTCGGCTCGGGCGACCGGCGTCGTCGCCGGGTGTCTCGGCGGCGCCGGGGGCGGCGGGAGGTGGCGGTGGAGGCGCGAGCGGCGGGGTGACCGGCGGCCGTGGGTCGTTGCCGTCGGCCATCAGTTGGTGACCTCGCTGGCGTCGTTTCGGGTCCACGATGGCAGGGTCTGCGGGTCGACGCCGACGCTGGCCATCGCCTGCTCCCAAATTTGCGTCGGCTCGGCCCCGAAGACGAGCTCGCGACTGACCGGCGCGGTCAGCCAGTCGTTGCGGAGGATCTCGCTCACCAGCTGTCCCTCACCCCATCCGGCGTAGCCGAGGAGAAGGCGAAAGTCGGCCGGCGGGGCACCGGCGAGGCTCGCCAGGTCACCGAGATGCTGGCTCATCCACAGGCCCTCTCCGAGCTCGTTGGCGTGCTCCGTGCTGGCCTCCGCGGTGCTGGCCTCCGTGCCATGGAGATCCGCGAAGAGGACGGTTCCCATCTGCGGCTGGACCGGCCCGCCGAAGTAGGCCAGGGCCTCGCGGCCGCCTTCCCAGTCGATCTCCATGCCGTCGAGGATCTCGGTAATCGCGATGCTGGTCGGGCGGTTGACGATGAAACCGAAGCTGCCGTCGTCCTCGTGATGAACGAGGAGCACGACGCTGTGGTGAAAGAACGGGTCGAGCACCTGGGGCATCGCCAGGAGCAGGATGGGCGTGACCAGGGGTGCAGGCTGGTCGTCGTGATGAGCAGGCGCGAGATCCGACACTTGGCAATTCTATCCGGAGCGGCCGGCCCTTTACCGACCGCTCCGCCGAGACCGCTCCGGAGGACGCGAGCGCCTGCTTTTGTTATCGTTTCGGCATCATGGCAAACAGCTTCGGCAGCCGGCGCACGCTTCGAGTAGGCGAACGAGAGATCCACATCTACGGGCTCGAGGCGCTCGCTCGCCAGGGGCTGCCGGTCGAGCGACTGCCGTTCGCTCTGCGCGTGCTGCTCGAGAACCTGCTGCGGCGCGAGGATGGCGGCGCCGTCACGGCCGACGACATCGTCGCCCTCGCTGGCTGGCAGCCGCGAGCGGAGCCCAGCAAGGAGATCGCCTTCATGCCGGCCCGCGTCCTGCTCCAGGACTTCACCGGCGTGCCGGCGGTGGTTGATCTCGCGGCGATGCGTGATGCCCTGGCGGCGATGGGTGGCGATCCGCGCCGCATCAATCCGCTGCAGCCCGTCGAGCTCGTCATCGACCACTCCGTGCAGGTCGATGAGTACGGCTCGAGCGCTGCCTTCCTGCTCAACGCGGAGAAGGAGTTCGAGCGCAATCAGGAGCGCTACGCCTTCCTGCGCTGGGGTCAGGACGCCTTTGCCAACTTCAAGGTGGTGCCGCCGGACACCGGTATCGTGCATCAGGTGAATCTCGAGTACCTGGCCCGCGCGGTGATGACGGGTGACGTCGACGGCAGGCTCACGGCCTATCCGGACACCCTGGTCGGCACCGACTCTCACACCACCATGATCAACGGCCTCGGCGTTCTCGGCTGGGGCGTCGGCGGCATCGAGGCCGAGGCGGCGATGCTCGGCCAGCCGGTATCGATGCTGATCCCGCAGGTCGTGGGGTTCAGGCTGCGCGGCCGGCTGCCCGAGGGCGCCACCGCCACGGACCTCGTCCTCACCGTCACGCAGATGCTGCGCAAGCGCGGGGTCGTCGGCAAGTTCGTCGAGTTCTACGGGCCCGGCCTCGCGGCCCTGCCCCTCGCCGATCGCGCCACCATCGCCAACATGGCACCGGAGTATGGCGCCACCTGCGGGCTGTTTCCCGTCGACCAGGTGGCCCTCGATTTCCTTGCCTTCTCCGGCCGCAGCCCCGAGCAGGTGGCTCTGGTCGAGGCCTACATGAAGGCGCAGGGGCTCTTCCACACCGCGGACACCCCAGAGGCGGTCTACACCGACAGCCTCGAGCTCGACCTGTCGACCGTCGAGCCGAGCCTGGCCGGCCCGCGGCGACCGCAGGATCGCGTCGCCCTGTCCGACGTCAAGTCGGGCTTTGCTCGCGAGCTCGCGGTGATGCTCGAGCAGGCTTCGGCCAAGAAGAAGCCCTCGCTACCTCTGGCCGGCGGCGGCGTCGCGGTCGCCGAGACGCCGGCGGCGGCGGCAGTCGCCACCGAGCTCGCCGGTGAGTCGTTCACCCTCCGCCACGGCGCGGTGGTCATCGCCGCCATCACCAGCTGCACCAACACTTCGAACCCGTCGGTCATGGTCGCCGCCGGCCTCCTGGCGAAGAAGGCGGTCGAGAGGGGCCTGCGCAGCAAGCCTTGGGTCAAGAGCAGCCTCGCCCCGGGTTCCAAGGTCGTGACCGCGTACCTCGACGAGGCCGGCCTGACGCCCTACCTCGACCAGCTGCGCTTCAACCTGGTCGGCTACGGCTGCACCACCTGCATTGGCAACAGCGGTCCGCTGCCGCCGGAGATTTCGCAGGCGATCGACGCCGGCAACCTGGTGGCGGCGGCCGTGCTGTCGGGAAATCGCAACTTCGAGGGGCGGATCAACCAGGACGTGCGCGCCAACTACTTGGCGTCGCCGCCCCTGGTGGTTGCCTATGCCCTGGCCGGCACGATCGACATCGACCTCGTCCGCGACCCGCTCGGCACCGGTAGCGACGGGCAGCCGGTGTACCTGCGCGACATCTGGCCGAGCCAGCAGGAGATCGCCGACACCATCGGCCGTGCGCTGCACGCCGAGATGTTCCAGCGCGAGTATGCCGACGTGTTCCGCGGCGACGAGCACTGGAACGGCCTGACGGTACCGGCTGGTGACACGTACGCCTGGCAGCCCGGGTCGACGTATGTCCGTCTGCCCCCCTACTTCGACAATCTGCCGGTGGACCCGCCAGGCGTCGCCGACCTTGCCGGCGCGCGCGTGCTGGCGGTGTTCGGCGACTCGATCACCACCGACCACATCTCGCCCGCCGGCTCGATCAAGGTCAAGAGCCCGGCCGGCCAGTATCTCGTCGAGCACGGCGTAGCACCAGCTGACTTCAACAGCTATGGCGCGCGGCGCGGCAACCATGAAGTGATGATGCGCGGCACCTTCGCCAACATCCGCATCCGCAACCGGATGACGCCCGAGGTCGAGGGCGGTTTTACCCGCCACCTGCCGAGCGGCGACGTGCTGGCGATCTACGACGCGGCGATGCGCTATAAGGCCGGGGGCGTGCCGACGGTGGTCTTTGCCGGCAAGGAGTACGGCACCGGCAGCTCGCGCGACTGGGCAGCCAAGGGGCCGATGCTGCTTGGCGTGCGGGTGGTCATCGCCCAGAGCTTCGAGCGCATCCATCGCAGCAACCTGGTGGGCATGGGGATCGTGCCGCTCGAATTCCACGAAGGCGAGTCGGCGGAATCGCTGGGCCTGACCGGTGACGAGACGATCGACGTCCTGGGTCTCGCCGCCGGCGTGGCGGGTGGGTTTGCCGCCGGCCGGGAGGCCACCGTCATCGCTCGCCGCCAGGATGGCAGCCGCCAGCAGTTCACGGCCAAAGTCCGACTCGACACGCCCCAGGAGGTCGCCTACGTCCAGCACGGCGGCATCCTGCAATACGTTCTCCGCCAGTTGGCCGGCGAGCGCTAGCGAGCCGGCCACCCCGAGCGCAGCCGAGGGGTCTGGTGCGGCTCGGGCACCCCTTCGAATGGCTAGCGAGCCGGCCACCCCGAGCGCAGCCGAGGGGCTGCTGCAGCCGCGCCGCCGTTTGAATCGCTGGCAAGCGGCCACGAAAAAAGCCCCGCGCCGTGGAGGGAGACGGCACGGGGGGAGGAGAGGGAGCTGAGGGGGAGATGCCGCGGTGTCGAGGTTCGGCGGGACGCCTTGAAGGGGGTTCTCGCCGTGAGCCTTCATCACCTGCGCTGCGTGCGGTTCAGCTCCCAGATGTCCGCCCGCACCTGGAGC
>CXWL01006661.1_pt1 | contig 71720 bp, 62 predicted proteins | sample 590931 | NCBI WGS metagenome assembly CXWL01 (sample SAMEA3498368, study PRJEB10139) | groundwater metagenome | biome: water well; material: biofilm material | place: Germany | collected 2015-04-27
AATCCACATCCGCGCGCTCAGCACGCCCGGCAGCAGGTGCGCCCGCTGCCCGCTCCGGAACTCCCCCGTGTGCGTCGGCCACTCGTCCTTCCGCTCGCCGATAAACTCCCGCACCCGCCGGAACACCTCCGGCAGCGACACGTGTTCGGCCGTCGCCGCTTTGTCTTCCAGATCGGTGTTAAGTTCGCGCAGCATCCCCGACAGCTCCGGCTGCGGCGGCAGATGGTCGCTCCCGTTCATCACGAGCACGTACGGCGTCGTCGCCAACGGCTCCAGCGCGTCGCGGATCGACTGCACCCGCGCCGACAGCGCCTTGATGCTGCGCGGCAGCGTCGCCCCGACCCCGTACCCCTGCGGCTTGTGGATCGCCAGCACCTCGCTCCCGTCCGGTGATCGCCAGAAGAACTCCGTCGTCTTCAGCGAGTCGTCCGTCCCCCGCCACATCGTCGCGTCTTCGATCCCAAATCCGTTCAGGATCGCCGGCATGTGCGCGATCTGCCCGAAGGGATCGGGGATGTACCCTACCTTCATCACCGGCCCGAACAGCTTCGCGACCCGGTGCCCGCGCAGGAAGTTCCGCACCAGCGCTTCCCCGCCCGGCAGCGACTCGTCGGGGATGATGTACCAGGGCCCGATCTGCAGCTTCCCCGCCTGCACCAGCCGCTCGATGTCATCGAAGCGGTCCGGCCGCACCTCCAGGTAGTCCTCGATCGGGATCGTGTGGCCGTCGAGCAGGAAGTGCTTGTACTGGGGGTCGCTGTCAAAGAGGTCGATCAGCTGGTCGAACAGCCCCACCACCCGCACCCGGAACGACTGGTACGGCAAATACCACTCCCGATCCCAGTGCGTATGCGACACCACACACAGCACCCTCGCCCCCACATCCGCTCCCGGTGTCACCGTCATAAAAGAACTCCCGCTCCGTCACCAGATTCCGCCGATAATATCGAACCCCCGAAGTAGCGTCACGCACACACGTAGGGGTGAGGCACTGCCTCACCCACTGCGTCCAGCCCCGTTGCGCCGAGCCCCCGTAAGGACAGGTCTTTTCGAAGAGTCGCCGAAGGAGACAGACCTGTCCACGCTCCCTCACCAAGGCACACTCCCCGACAACGAAGTAGGGGCGCCCGAACGGACGCCCCTGAACAGTGGTAGAATCCACGCATGAAGACCGCCAAGCAAGAACTCCACGACCTCATCGACCAGCTTCCGGATGATGTGTCGCTGGACGCCGCTCTCTACGACCTGCAGTTCAAGGCGAGCGTCCTCCGCGGCCTTGACGAGGCGGCGCGTGGCGAAGGGATTAGCCATGACGAAGCAAAGCAGCGGCTGAGCCAATGGCTAGACTCATCTGGACGCCAGAAGTTTTCCGCAACCTAGACGCGATTGGCGACTACATGCTCGAAGTGGCGCCGGCATTCGCCGGACCTTTGCTTCAGCGCTTGTACGATGCCGTGGCTCCACTGGAGGACTATCCTCGCCTCGGCCGCATCGTCCCCGCCTTCGATCGTGGCGACCTCCGCGAGCTCATCGTCGACAACTACCGCATCGTCTACGAGATCAAAGGCGAGGCCGTCTGGCTCGTCACGATCCGCCACGGCTCCATGAACCTCGAAGCCTGGCTGCGCGACCGTGGTTACTGACCATCGATCGTTTAGGGGGTTTTATTATGTCCGGTCCTGGTGGTCTTTGGCATCTTGCCTTCGTCGCAGTCATGGTTGTTGCCGCCGCATGCGGCTCCGGCACGACAAAACCTTCGGGTGCCGAACCATCAGGTGCCCCCAAGGACGATCACTTCTTCGAAAACTTCAAGAAGGCGGTGGAGGACGCTGAAGACGACGGTTACCGCCCATACTGGCTGGGCCGCGGCTTCGAAGCTGGTGGTGTAACGTTCGATGGGCCGAATGTAACCGACTTCTTTGACGGTACTCCGGGTGGGGGGGTGCGATTTTCGTATGGCGGTTTCGTTCCGCCGCAAGGAAGAGTGGTCATCCATTTCGATGAGTACAGCCCCGAGGCGTGGTCCATGATTGAGCCGCTGCGGGCCGGGTACGGCGGGCGAGAAATCGTCGTCGCCGGCCATTCCGGCAAGCTGCGCATAGACAAGGGCAGTAGCAATGCCCCGTCGGGGCTCGTTGAACTCGTGCTGTCGATCGGCAACACAGTCGTAGTTGTTACGGTGTCGGGAGGCCGCGGGAGAACGGACGGCGCGGCGGATCCCAACCCCCTCACGGACGAAGCAACGTTCCTCTCCATGATGGAGAACCTTCGGCCGTATCCGGACTGACGGCACGCGGCCTTCTTCCTTATTGCGCACCCGCGACACTCTTTGTCGCCCCCCTCCCCCTTACTCACCCCAAGAGAATGTTCCAGAAGTGACATTCCGTGCTTGGACTTCGCCCCCCGACTCGCCGACAATCGACCTCAAGACGAGAGGCGCGCCCAGCCCGCGAAGCCAGCGGCGAGACGAAGGGGACACCTCAAACATGGAAAAGTGCCAAACGAACTCCCGCGCCAGCTTCACAGCTTTACCAATTACATCGTTGACACATTATTATTCGGGATTTTTTTCTTGATGCATTTTTTCCAGAAGTTGCCACAGCCAATCCCATCTGACGAAGTCCCGGAGCTCTGCTCCTGGGTTCCATCTGCTACATCTGCCGAAGGCCCGGGCCTCCGGTCCGCGGCGGATAGACCCGATCAGCTATACGAGACGAGCGCCTCGACCGGCAGCGGCGCCAGCGCCGCACGGCCGCCCAGCGCCTCCAGCTCCAGCAGGAAGAGGGCGCTGTCCACCCGCGCCCCCAGCATCTCCACCAGCCGCCGCGCCCCCACCGCCGTCCCCCCCGTCGCCAGCACGTCGTCGACGATGATGGCACGCTGGCCGGGCGAGAGGGCGTCGCTGTGGATGTCCAGCTGTCCCTGGCCGTACTCCAGCGCATACTCCACCGACATCACCGCCGCCGGCAGCTTCCCAGGCTTGCGCACCGGCACGAACGGCAGCCCCAGCCGCGCCGCCACCGGCATCCCAAACAAGAATCCGCGCGACTCGATCCCCACGATCGCATCCACCCCACGCGCCTCCACGTGGTTCGTCATGGCGTCGAGGACGAAGGCAACCGCCGCCGGGGCGAGGAGGAGCGGGGTGATGTCGCGATAGAGGATCCCCGGCGAAGGAAAGTCCGGCACGTCGCGGATGTACGCCTTCAAATCCATCGCCGTGAGCGTATCAGAGGCAGCGAGTTCACCGCAGAGACGCAGAGAGCGCAGAGGACGGACGGGTCAACAGATGGGAGCAGATGAAAACAGATTGAACAAGCAGAAGGTGGGAGAAGCGGGTTCGGGGAGCTGGCACTACACCACACCCCCGGCCCCTCTCCATGCGGTGGAGAGGGAGCTTAGGGCGGCGCACTGTGCGGCAATACGGACACGACGCCTCGTCCGCGGTTCATCCCAGTAGCTCGGCGAGGTCGAACTCTTCATGCAGCCGCGGCACATGCGCCTTCACCCCAAGCTCCGCCCGCACCCGACCCGCCAGGATCTCCGAGGCCGGCGGCTCCCCGTGCGTCACAAACACTTCTCGTGGCGGCGTCGGCGCGCTCCCGATCCAGCGCATCAGCTCGTCAGCGTCCCCGTGCGCCGAGAGCCCCGCCAGCGTCAGCACACCCGCCCGTATCGGCACCATGCGGCCGTGCATCTTCAGCGCCGTCGCCCCGTCGAAGAGCTGCCGCCCGCGCGTCCCCGCCGCCTGGTATCCCACCAGCACGATCAAGTTCCGCGCATCTGGCGCCAGCCGCTCCAGGTGGTGCAGCACGCGCCCGCCTGTCAGCATCCCGCTCGAAGAAATGATGATGCGCGGCCCCGCCAGCTCGTTCAGCCGCTTCGACTCCGCCACCGACGCGTGCATCTCCACGTCCTGCGGGAACAGCCGCTTCCACTCTTCATCGGACAGCGCCTCATCCAGCTCGCCCGCATGCACATGCCGCCGATAGATCTCCGTCACCTTCGCTGCCATCGGGCTGTCGATGTGTATCGGTACGTCCGGGATGTCGCCCGACTCCTGCAGCTCGCGCAGCATCAGCGTGACCAGCTGCACGCGCGCCACCGCGAACGATGGGATGAGGATGATGCCGCCGCGCGCCAGCGTCCGCTTAAACGGCTCCCGTATCCGGTCGATCATCGGCGCCGTCTCGTGCTTACGGTCGCCGTACGTCGACTCCACCACCAGCGCGTCACACGCCGGCAGCGGGTCCGGATCGCGATGCAGCGGCACCCCGTACCGTCCCAGGTCGCCGCTAAAGACAATCGTCCGCGCGACGCCATCCCGAAGAACCCGCACCTCCGCAAACGTCGAGCCGAGGATGTGCCCGGCGTTGTGCAGCCGCACCTCGATGCCTTCGCCGATCGTCTGCCAGGCGCGCATCGGCATCGGCCGCATCAGCTTCAGCGTCCGGTCGACATCCTTCTCTGTATAAAGAGGAAGAGCCGGCGCGTGCTTGGCGTAGCCCTTCTTGTTCGCGTACCGCGCGTCTTCTTCCTGCAGCTTCGCCGAGTCGTACAGCAGCACCCGCACCAGCTCGCACGTCCCGCCCGTGCCGACAATCTCGCCTGCGAAGCCCTGCGTCACCAACCGGGGCAGCAGCCCCGAGTGATCCATGTGCGCGTGCGTCAGCAGGACCTTCCCAACCGTCGTCGGCTCAAACGCCGGGGCCTGCCAGTTCAGATCCCGCAGCTCCCGCTCCCCCTGGAACATCCCGTAGTCGATCAGCACCCGCTCGTCGCCCACCGTCAGCAGGTGCTTCGAGCCAGTAACCGTCTCTGCTCCGCCGTGGAACGCCAGCGTAAATTCCCTCATGCGCGGCGATCCAAGCGGCCCACCGACAGCTTGTCCCGCTCGCGCGGGATCTCCGGCTTCGCCTGCGACTTCGAGCCAGTAACCGTCTCTGTCCCGCCGTGGAACGCCCGCGTAAATCTACTCATGCGCGGCGATCCAAGCGGCCCACCGACAGCTTGTCCCGCTCGCGCGGGATCTCCGGCTTCGCCTGCGACTTCGAGCCAGTAAGCGTCTCTGCCCCGCCGTGGAACGCCAGCGTAAATTCACTCATGCGCGGCGATCCAAGCGGCCCACCGACAGCTTGTCCCGCTCGCGCGGGATCTCCGGCTTCGCCTGCGACTTCGAGCCAGTAACCGTCTCTGCCCCGCCGTGGAACGCCCGCGTAAATTTACTCATGCGCGGCGATCCAGCGGCCCACCGACAGCTTGTCCCGCGCGCGCGGGATCTCCGGCTTCGCCTGCGACTTCGAGCCAGTAACCGTCTCTGCCCCGCCGTGGAACGCCAGCGTAAAGTTGCTCATGCGTCGATCGTACAGCGGTTAAACACAGAGGCACAGAGGCCGTGACAGTCGTCAGGTCTTCGACACAAAGGGGGAGGGGATGTGGAGAAAGGTTTGGCAGCACTCTCGCATGGCCAGTAACCGCCTCTGCTCCGTCGTGGAACGCCAGCGCAAGCTTACTCATGCGCCGATCGTACAGCGGTTGAACACAGAGGCCGTGACAGTCGTCAGGTCTTCGACACAGAGGAGGGAGGGGATGTGGAGAGAGGTTTGGTCAGCGCTCTCGCATGTTGAGTTGTCCCGCTTGCGTGAGATAGCTTGCCTCGCGTACAACCCGCGAGTCGGCGGCCCGAACTGCGTCCTGCGACCGTGCCCACAGAACCTCTATCAGGCCATTCCTCGATCCTCTGTGTCTTTGTGCCTCGGCGTCGGAGGCGAAGCCGGAGATCCCGCGCGAGCGGGATTAACCGTCGTTCTCGACGACATGCAGCGTCCCCACCATCCCGTACGCCTCGTGCCCCGGCAGGTGACAGATATACAGGTACTCGCCCGGTTCGGTGAAGGTCATCGTAGTCTCGCGCGTCGAGTACGCCGGTATCGTCACTTCCGTCGGGCGCTCGTTGTGAACCGCCTCCGTACCCGTGCGATGCGTTGCATGAACAGCCGCGCTTCCCACGATCCACTCGTGCGCGATCGGGTCGTCGTTGCGGACGCTGATGGTGACCGGTTTTCCCGCCGATACCGTCAACGCCACCGGTTCGAACTTCGAGTAATGAATGGTGATCGACTGCAGCGCGCTCGCCTCACCGCCACCGCACCCGCTGGCGAGCATCCCCGCCGACGTCAGGACGGCGAACACCAGCAGGGGTTTCATGACGCGCGCACTCCACCCGAGCGCATCCGCAGGATGACGACCAACAGCCCGATGCCGAGCAGGATCACCGTCAGGATGCCAAGGAACGAGTAACGGGCATCGCTTTCAGGCGCCGGTGGCAGGGGCAACGCTAGTCCCGCGGCTCGTGCGGATGGCGCGTCCTGGCCGCTCGCGTCAACGGCGAGGTCGTACTTCAGGTCCTTGACCTGCGCGTTCACCTCCAGCTTCGTCAGCCACGCCTGTCCCGGCACCCAGCTCATGCCCTCGTCTGAGCGCAGGTCGTCGAGCAGGAGCGCCGTTGCGGGCTGGCTGTGCGCGAGGTCGAGGCCCGGCTGTCCAGCGGGCAGCAGCGCCGGCGTGTCGTCCGTCAGCAGGTACACATCGGCTTCGACACGATCTGTTTCGTTCTTACCGAGGCCGAGGATGCGCAGCGGCACCCAGGGGTTCGTGGTCGGGATCGTCAGGTGTACGGGCGTTCCGTCGCCGACCTGTTGGCCGCGCTCCGTCGCGGCGGCTCCATTAAACACGGCGGCGAGGAAGATCGGGCTGCGGGCGGCGTAGAAGTCGAGCACTTCCGGCGCGTCGGGCGAGAGCCGGAACCCGTGGTCGGTCGCCCACTGGGCGACGTCGGGCCCGCCGCCCTTGAGAATGGTGATGTCGAGGGCGTCGATGCGGACTTCCTGCAGGACTTCGGCGCTTCCCGCCAGCGCGACATCGCCATCCAGCCGCGACTCCAATGGTGTCGGCGGCGCCTGGACGCTGCAGCGATTGCAGAAGGAGACGGCGCCGCCGCGCTCCACGTTCGTTGGCACGCCGGGAAGCGGGATCAGGGTGCCGAACTCGCCGCCGCCTCCCTGGAACTCGAACAAGGTAACGTAGTGCTCCACCCCATCGTGGTAGCCAGCCAGCGTCGTCGTCCGCCCCAGGTTCACCGCCCCGTTCGAGCCGATGAGCCCCGCGCAGGCGTCCGCCAACCGCGGGCTCGCCAGGGCGAGCACCGCCGTGACAGTCAGGGTGAGTGTGGTCAAGAACGTACGCATCGCCAATCCCTCCCGCTTTTCTTGCGTTGTTGGGATCAGGACGCAACAGAGCTCGCGGTTGTTCCCGCCAATTCGGCGCGACCGCAATTTGCCTTCACCTAAGCCCTCTTACCCGAGGCCGTTGGCCGCTATTCCCCTCCTGTTGTCTGCTCCGCCCTTTCCGCCCATCACTTGGCCTCCGCTACCATGCGGCGTGTCTACGCTCTTCTTCGAGACCGATCCACCGCAGCCCTGCCCGATCGAGTTCGGGGCGCCGAATGATGTGCTGGTGCATTTCCTCTCGCTCGCCTTCTCGACGCGTTACGGGGCGACCCACCCACTGTCGCAGTTGGCGCTGCTGCTGCGTGGCGAGATGAAGATTGACCTCGCCCCGCTGACCACGTTTGCCGACCGGAATGTGGAGGAAGAAGCCGACCAGCGCGAGTTGGACCGCGTCTGGCAGGACGCTGCCCCGTTGGCGGACACGCTCCGCGCCGTGACCGCAGCGCTGACCGCCGAGGACGAGCGCATCGGACTACTGACCGACGAAGCACCGGGCCTTAACGAGCGGCTGCGCGACCTGCTGCGGATGGTGGAGTGGGCAGCGGGACGCAGGGCGCGTGTGCGCCTGACGTTCGAGCTGTGATCGCCGGCATGCGCGCCTACTACGCGCGGCATCCGTGGGCTCTCGACATCACGCTGCTACTGGCCGTGACCGTGGCCGCGGCGGTACTGCGGCTGGTGCTCCTGGGCGAGATTCCCTACGGCGTACACAGCGACGAGGCACAGCTGGGCACGGACGGCCGCAAGATTCTCGATGGCCGCCTGTGGACGGTCTACACCCAGGCGGTGCTCGGCCAGCCAAGCGGCCACGCCTACCTGACCCTGCCGTCGTTCCTCCTGTTCGGCTGGACGCCGCTGGCGTTGCGCCTGCCGCTGGCGCTGGTCGGGCTGGCGGCCGTGCCGTTGCTGTACCTGCTGGTGCGGCAGACGTACGGGCGGACGGAAGCCTTCTTCGCGGCGGCGATGCTGTCCGTGTCGTACTGGCACCTGTTCTACAGCCGGGTGGCGCACTGGTCGATCTCCTACGGCACCGTAACGCTGGTCGTGCTGCTCTGCCTATTGCGAGGCATGAACACGCGCCGGCGTGCCTGGTTCGCGGCGGCGGGCGTGTTCCTCGGACTGGGGTTCTACACATACAACCTCTATCCCATCGCCGTGATCGCGGTGTTCGTCTTTCTCGCGATCATGACCTGGACGCGCTATCGGGGCGGCGAGTGGCCGTGGTGGCGCGGATCAATGCTGCTCTTCGTCGGCGTCGCCATCGGGGTCGCTCTGCCGATGATCATCTACGTCTCGAACCCCGACTCGTTCTACTGGTTCCACGTGCGGAACTACAGCGAAGTCGGCGTCATGCAGTCGCCGGAATACAAGGACGCCGACCTGATCGGCAAGGCGCGCCTCATCGTCGAGCAGGTGGAGATCTTCGTCGGCGCCTACGCGTACGATCCGGTGCTGGACTACGTGGACGGTAACGGGATCCGCGCGGTGTTCGACCCGGCGACGGTGGCCCTCCTGCTGCTTGGGTTGGCGTTTGGGTGGCGGGAGCGAAGAAATCCAGTCGCCATCGCCGCGCTGTGCTGCCTGCTGATCATCCCGCTACCGGCGGTGCTGCAGAACGGCTCGATCATGCGCCAACCCCTCGCCGCCGCCCCGTTCGCGATGTTCTTCGCCGCGCTGCCTCTGGCAGCGTTCTGGCGGTTGGCGACGGACAACTGGCCTGACAAACGTGCCGTTTCGGCGACGAGCGGGACGGCCGCCGTGCTGCTGCTTGCGGTGATCACCACGACGACGGTGCACGACTACTTCTGGACGTGGCGCAAGGATTCGTGGCCGCGAGAGATCTACTTCTCCCAGATGACCACATCCAGCGACTACATGCGCGGACTACCCGACGAGGCGTACGTGTTGTTCTACAGCGAGCGCGCGCCGTTGTCGCTGGAAATTGTCCAGTTCCTCGCCCCGGACGTGGAGGGCGAAGACCGCTCGCGCGAGTTCAGCAACTTCAACGGCTCCATCGAAGACGTCGATCGTTCGCGTCCCACCGCGTTTCTGTTGTTCAACGACTACGCGGGCCTCCTCACCGACATCGAAGAACGCTATCCCGGCGGCACGGCCAAGCGATTCACCCGCGACGGCAAGTTCGAGTTCGTGGCGTATGAGTTGCCGGCGGAGTAAGGCAGGCGCAATCATCTTCGGTGGCCGCCAGATCCACAGCGATGTCATTCTGAGCCTGCGAAGAATCTAGCCGCTGACAGCTGCCAGGCGGTGTTCCGAAACCCTTGCCCGCTGCCGGGTCGATTCTCACCCAGCAGTGATGTGGCTACCACCCAGATTCTTCGCTTCGCTGGCGCTCAGAATGACAATACCGACGGCTGACGACCGATAACTGAAGACCGACGGCCGACGACTGCTAATCCGGCGTCGTCTCCTGGCACAGCCCGATGTCGTTTGATTCGTTGTTGCGGACGTTGTTGTCGTGGACGCTCACTCGCCCCGCGAGGAAGAGGCAGACCGCCGAGCCGCGGTTGTCGTAGATCTCGTTCCCGGAGACTTCCCCCAGCGACGTGTTCACGTATGACACCCCGATGCCGCGGTTGCCGTAGATGCGCGAATTGATGACATCGAGGTTCGCGCCTTGCCCGAGGACGCCGCCGCCGAGTGTTCCTGTCTCCGGCAGTACGACGGTATCGCGGATGATGTTGTTGACGATCCTGCCGACGGCACGCACCGGGAAGCCCGGCCCGACGGAGCCGTACTTCAGAGGATCGGGGTAGGCCCGGAACTCGATCGCGTGCTCGTCGTTGGCGATGTACTCGTCGCCGTTGGACGACATGTTGGCGCCCCAAACGAACAGACCTGAAAGGTGGTTGAACCAGATGTGGTTGTTCTTGAAGGTGCCGATGGTGCCCGGGAACATCACAATGCCGGTGCTGTTGCTGTACTGGATGACGTTTGTATCCAGGATGATGTTCGCCTTGCCGACGAACGACCGCAGGTTCTCCAGATAGCACGGCGGCACTTCGACGAAGCCGGGCGGCAGCAGGGCGCAGGGCGTCTGACCGGCAAACACCCCCGGGCCCTCGTTGTCCGAGATGATGTTGCGCGTGATCGCCGTCGTCGCGTTCTCGCCGACCGTAGAGACGCCGACGCCGCCGTTGTTGAAGACCCAGTTCCGCTCCACGATCGCGTTGGAGTTGCGGCGGATGAGGATGCCATCACCGTCCATCGCGTAGACGAAGCTGTCGCTGATCCGCCCCGTCGTGCCGACATCGAAGTGGATGCCGAGGCCGCCGCCACCCACGTCTACGCGCTGAAAGACCACATTCAGACTGCGCGAGACGTAGGCGTTCGCCGGATGACCGTAGAAGAGCGTGAAGTCCTCGAACGTGAGGTTCTCGCTGTTGAAGACGAGCAGGGAGTCCCGCGATGCGCCGACGACAATCGACTGCTTGGAGCCCGCCCCCCGCAGGGTGATCCCACTCTTTCCGTCGAATGTCACCGGCCCAAGATAGACGCCCGGTGCCATGCAGATGACGGCCCCTGACCCGGCGCCGTTGATCGTCGATTGCAGACTCGCCGGATCGACGTTGACCGTGCACGCCGCAGGCGTCTGCGCCACGGCGGGCGGAGTCGAACCGATGCCGCGCGAGATGGCGACCACGGCGAGAATCAGTTCGATAAGTAAAATCGGGCGCAACGCGAACATCCCACACCTCCCTGTGTCAGCCCTGTCGCCTCATGGTAGCGAACGCGATCGCAGCCGGTTGCGCGGACGACCCCATGCGACAGCGCCGCCGCCCGTTGAGTTGTCATTCTGAGCCCCTGGCGAAGCAACTTGTCCCTGCCTCCTCCTCTGCATTGGCTGAGCCATCCATCGCTTACCTGCCCCACCCCTACCGTAAGTGCCCTTCGTGCTCTTCGTGGATCCACTCAACCCACATCCCATGCGGGTGCCCCCGTGCGATATCGCTCGTCGCTTTCCGCGCTCCGTCCTTGAACAGCGTCAGCGTGACCGTCCCGTGCGCATCACCAATCCGGCTATCCAGCGTGATCAGGGCGATCGGGCGTGAAGCCGACTGCCGTTCGAGGATCTCCAGGATCCACTCCCGGGCCTGTGGCAGGAACTGGTACAGCGTGTAACTGGCGAACACGCAGAGCGGCGTATCCGGCGGGGCTTCGGCGATGAGCGCCGGCAGCAGGTCGACCGCGTCGCCCGCGACGACCATAGGCGGATCGGTGGCGAACATTGTGCGGGCTGCTTCCAGGCGCTGCTGCCGGTCGAGGCGTTCCGGCCACATCAACGCACGCTGCCAGAGCAAGGCATCGGGGTCGCGGAGGTCGACCGGATTCAGGTCGACGCCCCTGCGCCAGACCGCGCGCAGGGCTGGTTGTGGCGGCGGCAGTGCTTCTTCGCCGCGCACTTCGATCTCCAGGTGCACCGACGACGACGCGTCACCCCAGGTGGCGTCGCCATACGTGTAGTGATACCGATCCCAGAGCAGGTTCAGTCCCGCGCTCGCCCCGATCTCGACCATCGCCAGTTCGTCAGTGCCGAGCGCACCTGCCGCGGCGGCGAACGCCGGCAGCAGCAAACCGCAGCGTTCGAGGACGTTCGTCTGCACGAGGCGCGACTGCACGATCTCGACGACGCGATCCTTGTGTTGCATACAGAAATCGCGGAAAGGAGGGTATGCGTCCTCCTTCGGCAGCGGCGTGGGCGTGAGGTCGGGGTAGTAGGACGACAGTGGGTGGTCAACGCCCGACAGCAGCAGGGCATGCACGGCGGCGTACAGCAGGTTTGGCGGCGGCTGACCCGCCCGCACCGTCGCCGCCATCTCCAGCACTTCAGCGTCATCGGCGAGGCGATCGGCGATGGCGGCGTAGAGAAAGCCGCCGCTCCCGGGAAAGTCGACGTCGGCGTAGTGGCGGAAGATGCCGTGGAGGCGCTCCGGCGTCCAGATGTTCATGACCTAACCCCGTCGGCATACTGGCGGAGGGAGAGCAGGCACCACTGGTACAAACTCTCGTCGTCGGCGCGATACGGGGAGAAGCGGACGGCGTACCAGCCGCGATAGATGGCGATCGCCTCCGACAGTGCGTCGCCGTACTGCGATATCAGGCGCGCCTCGACGTGAGCGGCATCGCCGGGCGTGTGTCCGCGCACGACGTTGAGAAAGATGGCGGCGCTGGCGAGGTCCATCGCCGCATCACCCGCGACGGTGAGCCAGCCGAAGTCAATCACGCCGGTCACGCGAAAGTTGTCGTCCATCATCACATTGCCCGGGAAGTAGTCGCCATGGACGAGCACCTTCGGCGGATCAGGCAGCGCGCGGATGCGGGCGCGGAGGCCGTCCACGATGTAATCGACGTTCGCGATGTCGTTGCGCAGCTCGTCGCGGGACTTCGCGTAGTTCTCGTCGAGGCGGGCGAGCAGAAACGCTGGCCAGGTGTCCGCGGACAGGGCGGTCTCGAAGAGGAACTCGCCGTACGGGCGATCTTCGAGGCGCACGGAGGAAAGCGCGGAGGCAGCATCGGTAAAGGAATCGAGTGCGCGCAGGCGGTCGTCGCCGGACAGCGTCGGCAGCAGGTCGTGGAAGGCCCGTCCCCGGATCCGCCGATCGAGGCTGAAGGAGATGCCGTCTTCGCTGCCGTGTTCGAGGATGTGCGGCACGGCGAAGGTGAGGTCGTGCGTGGCTAGTTCGTCATAGAAGGCGGCGAGACGGGTGAGGTGCGGCATCTCGGCCGGCTTGTGGAAGACGCGCAAGACGCGCTCGCCCGTCAGTTCGTAGACCGTCGCCTCGCCGCCGTGGCCGATCCGGCCGACGACGTCGGGCTGGAAGCGGGCGGGGATCGCGGCCGTCACGGCTTCTCGAGAAGGCTCTTAGTCAAGACCGCGACAGCATCGAGGGCGACGACCTGCGCGTCCTTCTCGGTGCGGCGCTTCACTTCGGCGCCGCCGTTTTCGATCGAGCGCGGGCTGACGGTGACGCGGACCGGCATGCCGAGCAGGTCGGCGTCGTTGAACTTCACCCCGGCGGAATCTTCCTCGCGGTCGTCGAAGAGGACATCGAAGCCGGCGTCCTGGAGCTGTTGATACACCTGCTCGGCGCTTTCGCGGACACCGGGCTTGTCGAAGCCGAGGCCGACGAGGTGCACCTGGTAGGGGGCCAGCTCGGCCGGCCAGATGATGCCGCGCTCGTCGTGGTTGCCTTCGATCGCGGCGGCGAAGACGCGGCCGACGCCGATGCCGTAGCAGCCCATGATCGGGTGCTGGGCCTTGCCGTCGGCGTCGGAGAAGGTCGCCTCCATCCGCTCGGTGTAGACGGTACCGAGCTTGAAGACGTGCCCCATCTCAACGCCCTTCTTCGCCTCGAGTTGGCCGTCGCAGTTGGGGCAGGTCGCGCCTTCCTGCGCCAGGGCGATGTTGGTGATGATGCCGGCGGTCCAGTCGCGGCCGAGGTTGACGTTCTTGTAGTGCACGTCGCGCTGGTTGGCGCCGGCGACGAGGTTCGCGTCCTGCGCCGTGTCGTCGGCGACGATCTTGATGTCCTTCAACCCGACAGGCGACGCGGATCCGGCGACGAGGCCGTGTTTGCGGACGCCCTGCTCGTCAAGTAGCTGCAGTTCGACCGCCTTGAGGGCGTTGGCGAGCTTGGCTTCGTTCACCTCGAGGTCGCCGCGGATGGCGACGAACACCGGCTCGCCGTCGGCTTCGTAGAACACCGCTTTCAGTGTCTTGTGATGCGGCACGCCGAGGAACTTCACCAGTTCGTCGATCGTCTTCTGGCCTGGCGTCGAGACCTCTTCCAGGGGCAGTTGGTCTTCGGGGGGGAACTGCGGCTTCTTGAACTCGGCCTTCTCGCCGTTGGCGGCGTAGTTGCAGCGATTGCAGAAGAAAGCCGTGTCCTCGCCGACGTCGGTAAGGAAGATGAACTCTTCCGACTCCTTGCCGCCGATCGCGCCGGAGTCGGCCTGCACGGGAATCGTCGGGACGCCGCAGCGGTCGAAGATGCGGACATAGGCGTCGCGGGCCGCTTTGTAGGAGGCGTCGAGGGCGTCCCAGTCGGCGTCGAAGGAGTAGGCGTCCTTCATCGTGAACTCGCGGACGCGCATGAGACCGCCGCGAGGGCGCGCTTCGTCGCGGGCCTTCGTCTGGATCTGGTAGACCATCAGCGGCATGTCGCGGTAGGACTGCACCTGCTTCTTGAACAGTTCGACGGTCACTTCCTCGTGCGTAGGGCCGATGACGTAGTCGCGATCGCGGCGATCCTTGAGGTGGTAGAGGACATCGCGCATGGTGTTGATGCGGCCCGACTGCTCCCAAAGCTCGGCGGGCTGGAGGGCGGGCATCACCACTTCCTGGCCACCGGCGCGGTCCATCTCCTCGCGGATGATGTTCTCGATCTTGCGCATGACGCGTTGGCCGACGGGGAGGTAGGAGTAGATGCCGGCAGCCAGCTGTTGCACGAGCCCGGCCCGCAGCATCAGCTGGTGGTTCGCCGTCTCTGCCTCGGCGGGGGCGTTCCGGAGGGTCTTGCTGAACAGGCGGGACATGCGCATGGCGGGAGTGCTCAGTTCTCAGTCGTCGGTAGTCAGTGGTGGTGGATGCGGAAGTCTAGCGAAGAAGGGAGCCTCGACGTAGGCGCTTGCCCAGCCACCCGCCCGAAGCATGCGTTCGTCCTTTGCCTTTGCCCTTTGCTGTCTGTCGTCTGGCTCAACTGTGAACTGTGAACCGCCAACTGTAGACTTCAGCGGTGAAATCCGTCCAGCTCGTCATTCCCTGTTACAACGAAGAACGGACGCTGGCAGACAGCGTCGAGAAGCTGCGGGCGTGGTGCGCCGAGCATCTGGCGCAGTACAGCTGGCGGGTGGTCATCGCCGACAACGCCTCGACGGACGGCACGCTGGCCGTTGCCCAGCGGCTCACGGCGGAGAACCCGGATGACGTCGGTTACCTCCACCTCGACCGGAAGGGCCGGGGGCGAGCCCTGACCCGCGCTTGGCTGGACAGCCGCGCCGACGCGATGTGCTACATGGACGTCGATCTCTCAACCGACGTGAAGATGATCACACCCCTGCTCGCCGGCGTGCTGGAAGAAGGCTTCGACGTGGCCTACGGGTCGCGGGTGTCGAAGGGCAGCGACATCGAGCGGTCGTGGAAGCGCGAGATCAACTCGCGCGGCTTCATCACCTTCATCAAGCTGCTGTTCTGGACGAAGGCGTCCGACTACCAGTGTGGCTTCAAGGCGATGACCCGCGAGGCCGCCCAGGCGATCCTGCCTCATGTTCAGGACGGCGAGTGGTTCTGGGACACAGAGATGCTGATCATCGCCGAGAAGGGCGGGTGGAAGCTGAAGGAAGTGCCGGTGCGGTGGGTGGAGGATCCGGACACGCGGGTCAAGTTCCCGCACGACATCATCAAAATGGGGAGTCAGCTGGTGAAGCTGCGGTTGCGGCGCGGTCTTCCGCGGAAGGCGGGTCGGTAGGAGGCGGGAGTTGCCCGACGGCTTCAGGGGAAGCCTCTGGATCGCGCTTCGCTCGACGCCGAACCTACACCTCGACGTAGACGTCGTCGCCTTCCACACGGGTGGGGTAGCTGGGAACGTTGCGCTTGAGGAAGCCGGGGAAGCTGGCGTCCATCAGGGCCTTGTAGGGCGCCGGGTGGGTCACCCAGCCGCATACCCCACCGTCGGCCACGTCGAACTTGACGCCGTGCAGTGGGCACTCGATGATCGTGCCCTCAAGGGTGCCGTTGTGCAGGTGGCCCCGCAGGTGGGTGCAGCGGTCGCCGATGGCATAGGCTTCCCCGTCGATATTGGCGACAAGGATCTCTTTGCCCTTGGCCTTCACACCCATGACGGTGCCAGAGGGAATATCAGACAGCCTGGCGACACGTACGAACTCGGCCACGGCACCTCCATAGCTTCGGCAATCGGGCGCGATTGTACCCAAGCGGCACCGTAGGCGCTACCGACCGGGCGTCGCCGTTCACCCATCCGGCCTGATGGCCATCCCGCCGCGAGGTCGACTTGGGGCGACGCTGTCAAGGAAAGAAAGGTTTAGCGGATTGAAGCCGTCGGTTTGCGCTAGAATCGACACAGTGGCGCCGCACCGTCCCCTTACGGTGTCGTCCGCGGGCTGGCCTGACGATGATTCGGCAGGGGGTGGCCGAAACGCCGACCTTGACAACCCGTTTTAGGTGATGAGAGGGTCGCGTCCAAGGCTCCTGTCTGGAGGCCCGCCGCCCGCTCGGAAGCGTAGATCCCGCAGATGCACAGACTCTCCCGTACGCTGCTTCTTCTCGCGCCGGTCATCCTGGCGTCTGTCCTCTATGCCGCCCCGCAGGCCTGGCCGCCCGCCGCCGAGGCGGCGAACGGAAGCTGGACCGGCAAGTACTTCAACACCCAGGACCTGACCGGCCCCACCGTCCTCACCCGCGATGACGGCGGCGGACCCATCCCCGATCCCGCCAACACGCTGAACTTCTTCTGGGACGGCTCGCCCGGTCCCGGCGTCAACCCGGATGGCTGGTCCGTGCGCTGGGAGCGCGTCGACACCTGGGTGGCCGGCACCTATCGCTTCACGGGCGTCACCGATGACGGCATGCGGATCTTCCTCGACCAGGGCAACGACGCCAACATGGCGAACGACATCCCGATCCTCAACGGCTGGTTCAACCAGGGCCCGACCATCTGGTTCAACGACATTGTCATTCCGGCGGGCACGCACGAGATCCGCGTCGAGTACTACGACGCCACGAACGCCGGCACAGCCGAGCTGCGGATCGAGAACGTGAACACGCTGCCCCCGGGCTGGACGGGACAGTACTGGGACAACATCAACTTCACGGGGTCGACCTTCACGCGCAACAACGAGCCGGATCCGAACTTCGACTGGCAGACGGGCTCTCCCATGCCGAGTATCGGGATCAGCAGCTTCAGCGCGCGCTGGACGCGCACGCTGGACTTCAACGAGGGCGTGTACCAGTTCTTTACGGAGAGCGACGACGGCTCTCGCGTCTACGTGGACGGCCAGCTCATTCTCGACTTCTGGATCGACCAGGGGCCGACGCCGCATACCGCCAACAAGCAGATGACGTCGGGCGCTCACACGGTGGTGGTGGAGTACTACGAGAACGCCGGCGGCGCTTCGATGATCTTCAACCTCACCTTCCGCCCGGATCTGGGCGGCTTCGTGACGGATACGATCGTCGCGGGACTGAACCTTCCGACGGCGTTTGCGATCGCTCCGGATGGCCGCATCTTCATCGGGGAAAAGGATGGCACCGTACGGATCTTCAAGAACGGCACTGTGCTGGCGACGCCGTACTACACCGTATCGCCGGTGAACAACTATGGGGATCGCGGCCTGCTGGGCCTCACACTCGACCCGAACTTCGGGGCGAATGGCTACGTCTACCTGGCGTACACCTACGACAACAACCCCGCGGCCATCGATGGGCTGAAGACGGCCCAGGTGATCCGCGTCAACGCTTCTACGCCTTCCGGTGATGTCGCCAACGGCGCCAGTAAGTTCGTCTTGCTGGGCACGGTGGTGGGCACGCCCGGTCAGCCCTCCTGCGAGGACTGGCCGCTGACGGCCGACTGCATCCCATCCGACTACCTGAGTCACAGTGTCGGCAACTTGAAGTTCGGACCGGATGGCATGCTCTACGTGGCGGTCGGCGATGCCGCCAGTTATTCCGCCGTCGATATTCGCGCCCTACGCTCGCAGGACATTACGCGGCTCGCCGGGAAGGTGCTGCGTGTGAACCCTGCCAATGGTCAGGGTCTTGCGGACAATCCGTTCTACGCCGGCAGCCTTACGGCCACGCGGGCGAAAGTGTGGGCATACGGCTTCCGGAATCCCTTCCGCTTCAACTTCAAGCCTGGCACCAACGTCATCTTCAGCGGCGACGTCGGCTGGGACGCATGGGAGGAGCAGAATGTCGTGGTGCCCGGCGCCAACTATGGTTGGCCCTGCTACGAAGGCGACGGCGTCCAGCCGGGCTACCAGGCGTACGCGACCTGCCAGAACCTTCTGCCGGGGAACACGGTCTTCGGGATCGACGTGTACGCACACCCTCCGGGCGCGGCCGCGGTCGGGGGCGCGTTTACCGGGGCGAACGGCTACAGCACGGCATATCAGAACACGTACTTCTTCGGCGACTATGCGCGGAATGAGATCTCGACTCTGCGGGTCGACGCCTCGAACGTCGTCGTTCCGTCGTCGCGTCAAGTGTTTACAAGCGTCGCCGATGGGCCCGTCCAGATCGAGGTGAACCCGGCCAACGGCGATGTGTACTACCTCGCCATCATCACCGGCGAAGTGCGCCGCATCCGCTTTGTCGGCGACAACCGCCCGCCGGTCGCCATGGCGGCGGCGACACCGACATCGGGGCTGGCGCCACTGACGGTGAACTTCTCCAGCGCCGGTTCGAACGACCCCGACGTCCCGCAGGCGATCACCTACTTCTGGGACTTCGGCGACGGGAACACGTCCACGCTGGCGAACCCGTCGCACCAGTACACGACGAACGGCACGAAGACGGCGACGCTCACCGTGACAGACCCGTTCTTCCTGATCGACACGGCTTCGCTTTCGATACAGGTCGGCAATACAGCCCCGGTGGCTACGATCTCGTCGCCCGCCAACAACTCAAAGTACGACATCTTCCAGAACATCACCTTCAGCGGCAGCGCCACCGACCTGCAGGATGTGACGATTCCCCCGGCGAACCTGGCCTGGAGCGTCGTGATGCATCACTGCACCGACGGCACGTACAGCAGCTGCCACCCGCACACGATCACGTCTTTGACGGGAACCGGCGGCAGCTTCGGCATCGGCGATCACGCGGACTTCGTGTTCTATGAGATCTTCCTGACGGCGACAGATAGCGGCGGCCTTACCCACACGGTGAAGCACACGATCACGGCGAACACGGTCGATCTTACGTTTACATCCAATCAAGCGGGCATCCAGATCACCGTGGGCAGCCAGGCGCAGACGGTCCCGTTCGTGCGCACCGTCCCGCGGTTCTCTGTGCAGTCCGTGTTCGTATCTTCGCCGCAGTCACCGGGCGCCAGTCCGGTCTACTTCACCGCCTGGTCAGACGGCGGCGCCCAGTCCCACGACGTGTCCGCGAACGCGAGCGCCACCTACAACGCGACGTTCAACGATCCCACGCCCACACCGACGGACACCCCGACGGCGACGAACACCCCAACGAGCAGCCCAACCAGCACGGATACGGCCACGCCGACCGCGACGACCACGCCCGACTTGCCGACGAGCACTCCCGTACCAACCTCGACGCCGACGGACACGCCGACGCCGACGAATACGCCGGTGCCGAGCTCCACGCCGACGGACACGCCGACCAGCACCAGCACGTCCACGCCGACCGCCTGTGCGGGCGACGCGGACTGCGATGGGATCTTGGACGCCAGCGACAATTGCCCCAACGACGCGAACCCTCTTCAGGAGTGGAGCGACCGCAACTTTATCGACCAGACGCCGCCCTCGACGCAGGACGACCGCACGTGGGCGATGTCCGACGCCACCGGGGACGCTTGCGACATCGACGATGACAACGACGGCATCTCCGATGTGGACGAAGCGGCGGGTTGCAACGGCAGCGGCGCGCTCTCCACCACGAACCGCGATACCGACGGCGATCGCACGCTGGACGGTGCGGAATGCACCCTCGGCACGAATCCGGGTAACGCCACGAGCAAGCCGACGGCTGCGCAGTGCGCCGCCCACCTTGGCGTCGGCGTTTCTGTCGATACCGACGGCGACCGGATCTTCGACCGCGTCGAGTACTGCGCCTACAACACCGACCGGCTGTTGCCAGACACCGATGGGGATCAGGACGCGTTCCCGCTGAACGCCGACCCGGCCGTGAACCTGATCAAGGACGGGTGCGAGGCGGCCTCGTTGAACAACGACCGTGCCGTGAACTCGGCGGACCAGCTACTGATCGCATTGGAGATCGCGCGGGAGGTCGACCAGACGCTGCGGATCGTGAATATGGACATCAACAAGGACGGCGGGGTGAACTCCGGAGATCAGCTCTTGATGGCGGGGTTCATCGCGGCGCTTGGGTCGTGTCCGTGATGGAGGTTGCAGAGGATCGTGAATCGGTCCGGCTCTTTGCTTGTCCCGTGATCGCGGGATCTCCGTTGCGCTGCGAGATCTCCGCTGCGCTACGAGACATCAACAAGGACGGCGGGGTGAACTCCTTGTCCCGCCAGGTGCGGGATCTCCGCCGGGCTCCGAGATCAGTTCTTGATGGCGGGGTTCATCGCGGCGCTTGGGTCGTGCCCGTGATGGAGGTTGACGAGGATCGTGAATCGGTCCCGCTCTTCGCTTGTCCCGTGATCGCGGGATCTCCGTTGCGCTGCGAGATCTCCGCTGCGCTACGAGACATCAACAAGGATGGCGGGGTGAGCTCCTTGTCCCGCCAGGTGCGGGATCTCCGCCGGGCTCCGAGATCAGCTCTTGATGGCGGGGTTTATCGTGGCGGTGGGGTCCTGCCCGTGAGGGTTGACTACCAAATAGTGAGGCCGTAACAGGCGTCAGGTCATCGACGCAGCATTGGACCCCTACACTCGGCGCCTGCAGACATCCACGGCTATGCTGTAAAGCTGCGAAATCCGCAGTCCGGCGCGGCATGATCGGCCCTCGCAGATCGCGCTATGCTGACGGTTGGGAGGTATGCGCATGCCCAACGATCGGGACGACTTTGACGGTATCGACATCAGCGGCCCCTGGGGCGGTGTCCGCCTCGGTTCGGGCAGCCGGCGCGACTGGGAGGCGATGGATTCGGACGGCGACGCGGAGTACCGGCGAATCCGGCGCCACGTCCGCCGCCGCCTCGACTTCTACAAGAATGCCGCGCTGTACGCCTTCATCGTCGGCGGTCTCGCCCTTCTTGACTGGTCGACCGGTAGCGGGTGGTGGGTGCAATGGGTGGCGATCATCTGGGGCGCCTTCATCGTCCTCCAGTTCTTCACGACGTTCGTCTCGCCGAATGTGTGGGGCAAAGATGTGGAAGAGCGGATGGTGCGCCGCGAGCTGGAACGGCGGCGCGGTATGGCGACCGTCGTCACGCCGGAGGATGAGTTGCCGATCCAGTAAGAGTGAGCCCCGCGGCCAAGGCCGGAGGCAGGCGTACTCTCCACACCACGAACGAGCATCGGGATCGCACGGAATGCCCCCCGACCTCCCCCGTGACTGGCGTCAGGTCTTCGACGCTGGCGGGGAGGGAGCCTCGCGGGTACGCGGCCGCCACATTTGACCGCGCAACCGCCGCCGCTCTACACTCGCGATCGAGGAGGCGGCATGTCGATGACCCACCGCGAGCAGCCGCACGAAGCCGGACTCTGGCGCGATCTGGGCGTCCTGCGTCGCTACTTCTGGCTCCCTCTCGCGACCGTGGCCATCGCTGTGGCCATCGCGCTCGCGCTTGGCGCAGTCGCTGATGATGGCGGCGGAGCCCGCTTTCGCTCCAGCGTAATCGTGAACGCGCTGCCGCCGCTGTTTGGACCAGCGGTGCTGCCGGGCCCCTTCGACTACGCCGCGCTGGCCACGAGCGACGGGGTAATCGAGGAGGTAGCGGCTCAGACGGGGATCAGCACCGAGGATCTGAAGCGGCGGCTGAAGGCCGAGCCGCGCGTGAACACGCCAGAGATCGCGTTTACCGTCAGCGGTCCGGACGCCTTCAGGGTGACCCGCGCCTGGCAAGCGGCCTTTGGCGCCGCCGTCGTCGAACAGACGCCGGCGATAGAGCGCGCGCTGGTTGAGCCGTACCAGAAGCAGCTATTGGAGGCGCGCACGCGGCTGGAAGCGGCCGCGGTCGTGGTAGCCGCTGGTCCGGAGGACGCTGTCGCGGGCCAGGATCTGGCGGCCGCCGAAGAGAACTACCAGACTGCCGCGATGCTGATGCAGTCGTATGACGTCGTCGCCGAGACGATGGCGGCGCAGGCGTTCACGGTGAAAGCGCCGCATGTGTATGGCGGCGGCGCGGGCAGCACCTCGGCCAGAATCGGCGCGGCGGTGGTGTTGGGGCTGCTGATCGGGAGCCTGGGGGCGCTTGGGCTGGACATCATCGCGCGCCGAAGGGGTCATAACGTGTATGGTGTAGGGGAAGCGCCCGCCCCTATCAAGCACGAACCCTCGTCAGTTAGGTGAACAACAGTGCCCTCACACAGCCCCTCCCGCCCTTTCCACGCCGCCGTGTATGAACGCATTGTCACCGCGCATTCCAACTTGCGCGCACTGTCGCAATCAAACGAGGCGATCCGCCTGGTCCTGCGGCGCGAAGCGATGAAGATGGGGATGCCCTCGCTCTTCATGTCGGCGAAGTCGCCGGCTATCATCGAACCTGACGATGCCGCCAACGCCGCCGCTAACAACCTGGAGAAGCTGGTCGTCGAGCGGCACCGGATCAGCGGCATCCTGAACTTCGACGCTCCGAAGATCAACTACGGCCTCGTGCTTCTCGGCGAGGATTGCGCAGCCTTTCAATTGCATCACCAGCTTTCCCCCGCGCGATCCACGCGCCTTGAGGCCGCGATCGAGGCGTTCGTCGGCGTCGGCATGGCCACGAGCTCGTTCGCCGGCGTCTGAGCCGATGCGGGTTCTCCTGATTTGCGCGCTCGATGTATGGTCGCTCGATCAGGGCAAGGGTGCGCCTACACTGGAACGCACGCTGCGGGCCTACGGAGAGCGCGGCCATCACGTCGATGTGGTGATGCCCGATATCGGGGCCAACCACTTCTATCGCCGCGACGATCAGGGTGGCGGCGACCGTCCCGAGACACGGCCACAGATCCCGGGCGTCACCCGACGGCCTCAGGGGAGGTCTCTGGTTCTCCCTTCGGTCGACTTTCACACCTTCCACATGCCGAGTGTGCGAGACCTTCCGATCCCAACGCTGCCTGGCGCCGTGCTCGCTGTGGATCAGAAGCTGCGGTTTGCGCTGGCCTTCCCGTGGCTCGCCGCCAAGCGTGCGGAGCAACTCATCCGCGACGCTCGCGAGCCCTATGACGCGATATACGCGTATGAGGTACACGGCGTGCTCGCCGCCAGGCTCCTTCGCCGGCGCGGGTATCGGATGCCGCTGATCACGCGCTTCCAGGGCACGGTGATGCATCCGGCGCTCGGCGACCGCGTGTTGTACTACCGCCGGTACGAAGAGGCGCTCGCTCTGAAGACGCCCGCCGATCTTGTGATCATGACGGACGACGGGACGCAGGGCGAAGAGGTGCTGCGGCGCTTGAACCCGTCCGTGCGCAGCCGCGTGCGGTTCTGGCGCAACGGCCTGGACCTAGACCGCCTGCACGCGCCTTCGCTGGACGAGCGCGCCGCCGCTCGGCGCGATCTCGATTTGCCGGAGGGGGCGTTCGTGATGCTCACGGCTTCGCGGCTGGCGACGTGGAAGCGCGTCGACCGGGCGGTGCGCGCGCTGCCAAAGATCACGTCGTGGGCGCCGAATGCGTTGCTGCTCGTTGTGGGCGACGGGGAAGAGCGCGCACGGCTGGAAGCGCTCGCCCGCGCGCTGGGCGTCAGCGGAAACGTTCGGTTCGCCGGGGCAATCCCGCAGGGCGAGGTGATGCGCTACATGCACGCCGCCGACGTCTTTCTTGCAATCGCCGATCTCTCGAACGTCGGCAATCCGCTGCTGGAGGCGATGGCCTGCGGCAGTTGCATCGTCGCCGTCGATGCTGGTGATACGCGCGACCTCATCGCGGACACGCAGACGGGCCGTCTGGTGGACAGCAGCAACCGCTCCGGCATCGCCCGGCCGCTGGAAGAGCGGCTGGCGGACCTGCTGGTGACGCTCGCCAACGACCGGACGCAGCGGGAACGGCTCGCCGCCGGCGCCGCTGCTTACGCTCGGGCGCATTTTTGGACGTGGGATCAGCGCATGGCGGCGGAGGTGGAGGCCGTGGAGGAGCTGGTTGGCGCGAGGGTCGCACAGGGTTCGGTGGCACGTCTGTAGCGACGGCAATCCTCGCGAGTCGATCCTGTCCGATCGAGGACGGACTTTGAGATGGTGCGGACAAGATTCTTCGGCAAGGCCTCAGAATGACAGGGGTGGAGATCTGTTGGCTAACGACCAAATACCTCTGGGACGGCCGCGATCTCACCCCCCGATACACTCTCCCCGATGATCGATCCTGAAGCGCCGTTGGAGCCGCCGCCGCGCGAATCCATCCTCGGCCATGTCAACATCGTTATGCTGACGTACCTCGCCGATGGTGCGCTGGCCTTCGCGACGGGCATTCTGATCGCTCGTGCGTTAGGCCCGGATGGGCGCGGCGCGTACGGGCTCTTCGTCGTGTCGGCCGCTTTCGGACAGCTCGTGTTGGGACTGGGCGTCGGCAACGCGGCGATCTACTACATCAACAAGCGCGCGCTCTCTCTGCGTGACGTCGTCAGCGCCATGCACGTGATGACGCTGTTCGCGCTGGCCTTTACCGCCGCCGCGGTCGCTCTCATCGCGCCGATGTTCGACGACGACGTGTTCGGGTTGGGTGTCTCGCCGTGGCTGCTGATCGCCGGGGTGCCGGCGCTGCTGTACTGGAACCTGATGCGGCTGGCCTTGCAGGCAGAAAGCCGCTTCGTCGCCCTCGGCCTTTCGACGGTCTCGCAGCAGGTGCTGCTTGTGGCCGCGGTCGGGATCCTGATTATGCGCGGCGATCCGACGACGACGCAGATGGTGCTGTGCCTCATCGGCGCGACCGCTGTCGCAGGCGTGTTCTCGTTCCTTCGCGTGGGGCCGCACTACTTCGATCTCGCGCAGGTCGTCCGGCCGCGTCTGGATACGTTGCGGAAGTTGATCGACTTCGGCGTGCAGGGTGAGAGCGGCAACATCCTGCAACTGCTGAACTACCGCCTGGACCAGTACATCGTGCGCGCCACGGTCGGCCTCACCGGTCTCGGCATCTACGCCGTCAGCGCGTCGATGACGGAAGCGATCTTCGTGATGGCGAATGCGATCGCCCTCGTGCTGCTGCCGCGCCTGACCGCCGATGAGGACGAGGCCTACTGGATGGCTCCGCTGGCGGTCCGCAATACGATGATGATCGCGGGACTCGGCGCGATCGCTCTGGCCGTGATTGCCCCCGTGCTCGTGCCGCTTGCCTTCGGGAGCGAGTTCGACGACAGCGTGCGCCCGCTCTGGCTTCTGCTGCCCGGCACCGTCGCGCTCTGTGGCTCGAAGGTGCTGACCAGCTACATCTTCAGCAAGGGCCGCCCCCTGGTGAACACGGGCGTGACGATGGCCTCGCTCGTGGTCACGGTGACCGCTGATCTCGCCCTTATCCCCTGGCTGGGCGTGAACGGCGCGGCGATCGCGTCGTCGCTGGCCTACACCGCGCACTTCGCCGCGGCGCTCTTCGCGTATGGCCGCATCTCCGGCCGGTCCCCGCTCGTCGCCCTGATTCCCGGGCGCGAGGACGTGCAGTTCTACCGCGACACCATCCGCAAGATGTTGGCGATCCTGACCCGCCACCCGGAGACAGGGCCCGAGGCACGGCGATGAGGGAGATCGAGCCGGTCGCCGCCGCCGAACGCCTGCGCATCGCCGTCCTGGGCGACTTCGACGGCGTCCACACACGCTCGTGGCTGCGCTGGTTCGTGGCCCGCGGCCACGACATCCACGCGATATCGTTCTATCCGCCCGCGGCCCCCGTCGAAGGCGTCACCTTGCACGTCCTCCGCCATCGGGCAGGGACGTCTCCTGAACCAATCAGCAGTCGCCAAACACCAATCACCGGCCGCAGCTCGCGCCTCCGGTTTCCCGTCTCCCTCCTCCGCCTCCTCCACGCTCTGCGCTACCGCCGCGCGGGTTTGCGACGAGTGCTCGACGGCATCGCTCCGGACATATTCCATGCGCACTTCGTGGTCGAACACGGCTTCTACGGTGCGCTGGCCGGGGTACATCCGTACGTGGTCACCGCCTGGGGATCGGACATCCTTGTCGAACCAGGCCGCGATCCGCTCTCACGCCGGATCGCCAAATGGACGCTGCGACGGGCTGACCTCGTCACCTCGAACAATCGCTACATGGCCGATCGCATCGCTGCTCTTGGTGTCGCGCGCTCGAAGGTTGAGGTCGTGACGCTGGGTGCTGACGCGTACTTCGGCGAACGCTGGGCGGACTCCGTGAACGTCGTGGGGCGGAACGGGCGCGACGAGCCGGTGATACTTAGCACCCGCGCCCACGAGCCCCTCTACAACATCGCGAGCATCCTCGACGCCTACGCGGGCGTACTGCGGCTTCGCCCCGGCGTGCGATTGATCGTCGCCCACAGCGGTTCTCTGACGGGCCAACTACGCGCGCAGGCCGCCACGATCGGCGGCGACATTGAGTTCACCGGCACCGTAGGCCCGGAGCGGCTTCGCGATCTCATGACCAGCGCCGAGGTCTTCGTTTCCGTCCCGGCATCGGACGGGACATCGGTGGCGCTTCTCCAGGCGATGGCTGCCGGCGCCTTCCCCATCGTCTCCGACCTCGAATCGCAGCGAGAATGGATCGACGACGGACAAAACGGCCTGCGCGTGCCCCTCGGCGCTCCCGCAGCCCTTGCGGAGAGCATCACGCACGCCCTGGGGAACCCCGATCTCCGTCGCCACGCCGCCGGCCGCAACCGCACCATCGTCGCCGAACGTGGCACGAATGAGACGCAGATGGCAAAGATGGAGCAGCTCTACCTGCGCCTCGCACGGCGGCCCCCTCTACAATGACGCCATGACTACCGAGCACATGCGCCGCGCCATCGAAGTCGCCGCCGCTGTCCAGGGCTGTACCAGTCCCAACCCCGGCGTGGGCTGCGTCCTCGTGCGCGACGGAGCGATCATCGCTGAGGGCGCTACTGCTCCACCGCCCGGACCGCACGCCGAAGCCGTCGCCATCGCCGTCGCCGGGGAAGCGGCCCGCGGCGCCACCGCCTACGTGACGCTCGAGCCGTGTTCTCATACCGGCCGCACGCCGCCCTGCGCCGATGCGCTCATCGCTGCCGGAGTTGCCTCCGTGCATGTGGGGCTGCTAGATGCTGACACCCTGGTATCAGGCCGCGGCATCGAAAAGCTGCGCGCCGCCGGGATTGCCGTCACCACCGGCGACGGCGAGTCAGAGGTATCGAAGCAGCTGGAGTTCTACCTCAAGCATCGCCGCACTGGACTGCCCTTCGTCATCGCCAAGTTCGCGGCTACGCTCGACGGTCAGATCGCAGCCGCCAGCGGTGATTCGCGCTGGGTCGCCGGAGAAGAGGCGCGCACCTGGGCGCACGACTTTCGCACGCAGATCGACGCTATCATGTGCGGCGTCAACAACGTCCTCCTCGATGACCCGCAGCTCACCGCCCGGCCGGACGGCGTACCGGCAGCGCGCCAGCCGCTCCGCATCGTCGCCGATTCCCGGGGCCGCACGCCGCTCGACGCAAAGGTGCTGGGGCCAGGCGGCAAGACGCTGATCGCCACCACCGACGCATCTCCGGCGGAGTGGCGCAGCGGCGTCGAAGCGCGAGGTGCGGAGATCTGCGTCTTGCCTGCGGATGCCGAGGGCCACGTTAACCTGAAGGCCCTCCTGCAACTTCTCGGCGAGCGCGGTGTGCTGTCACTGCTCGTCGAGGGGGGTGGGGTGCTGCACGGCAGCTTCTTCGCCGCCGGGCTTGTGGACAAGGTGCACGCGATCATCGCTCCCAAGATCGTCGGCGGCAGCGCCTATCCCGCGGTCGCCGGCCGTGGCGTCGCCCGCATGGCGGATGCCTTCACGCTGCGGGACCTCGAGATCGTCCGCCTGGGCAACGACGTGGCCTTCGTGGGATATCCGGTGCGGGGCGAGTTGCGCTCGAGCCAGGGATAGGGGACGGGTCAACAGATGAAACAGATGTATCGATGGGGCTTCCCCGCACCTGCTACTTGTCCACCGGCGGCCAGTCACTAATCACCAGGCGTCCCAGTGAATGGGGTTGGTCATGGCGTGGACGACTTCGCCGCGGTCGGGCCGGCCGCGGAAACCACGGCACTCGACGCGCAGGTAGTCGTCGCCTTCGCATCGCATATCGAACTCATCGTCGAATTCTTCGGTCTCGGCCACGACGTCGCGGGCGAGTCCGCGATTCGTGAAGAAGCGGAGGTGCTTGCCGTCGGGCCCGCGGTACTTCGCGTGGAAGCGTACCCGCTGTCCCGGCCGCGGTTGAAACACGTCGCCGGCCATCACCTCGAACACGCCGTCGCCGTCGACGTCCGCGCGCAGATCGAGCATCGGGCCGTTCGGGGCCTCCGAGATGAAGACGTGGCCGGCGGCGACGGCGGCGAGAACGGCCTTTTGGGTGAGCGGGCCGGTCACCCACACCCAGGTGCAGGGCTCGCCGGGCCCGTTCGGCTGGGTCATCTGCGCCGGGGGCACGCAGTGCGAGTCGCTGCCGCCGACGGCTACCATGCGCTCGCCGCGATTGAGGTGCCCTTGCCAGCGTTCCAGCGCGGGTTCGTTGTAGTAGCGCCACGGTGCGTTCCAGACCTCCACCGCCTGGTACCCCTGCACGCTGTTGTGCTTCCACGGAATCGGTGAGTCCGGATGATTGATCGAGAACATCGACCCCCGCTGGTTGGCGTGTTCGACCAGCCGCTGTACGCGCTCCTCATCGGTGCCACGGAAGTCGATCCAGCCGTCCAGCCCCCAGACGTTGGCGTGGCCGGTGTACATCGTGATCTCTTCGCCAGCGATCAGCAGGGTGGGCCCGCCGGCGTGCTGCAGCCGCGACAGTTCGTCCCAGTGGCTGATCGTGTTGTGATCGGTCAGCGCGAAGTAGTCCAGCCCAATCCGGTGCACGTACTCGACGATCTCGGCGACGGTGTTGGCGCCGTCGCTGTGTTCGCTGTGCGCATGCAAGTCGCCGCGATACCAACGTCCATCGCCATTCCCGGCGAATGTCGCCGTGCCCAACGCATCCCCGCCCGGCGTTGGCACGGCTTCCTGCTCGTCGGCCGACGGCCTCAGGAGAGGCCTCTGGTTCTCCCTTCGGTCGACGTGCGGATCGATGTCCATCTCGATGTTCACCCGGTAGCGCGAAGGCTGCTCGATCTTCGAGAGTCCGAAGATGATGGACCACTCACCCGCCTGTAGCGGCCCCCGCACGTATCCCGGCGTCGCCGCATCGCGCGAGATGTAAAACGACGACCGTGCGCCGCCGCTCCAGCCGCGAAAGCCGCCATCGAGGAAGCCGTTGCCGCGCGCGTCGAACACGCCGATATCGATGTTGTTGCCGGGATTGAACTCTTGCGCCCCGACGACCTGGTTCTCGTAGTGATAGTTCACGTCGAGGCGTCGTGCGCCCGCCGGCACCGCGAACGGCAGATAGAGGTACTGACCGCGAGCATCTTCGGGCGTCACCACGCCATCGATCCGGATCTTCTGCCGCATGGTCCGTTCCCTTCATCCGAAGTGACGGTAGTATAAGTGAGTCCGTCCCCGCCGCCATTTCATCGGGAACTGACGCCTGACTCGCTAAACCGCTGAATTGCTGACCCGCTGACAGGCTCCCCCGATGCAGGACACCGAAGAACTCCTCCGCGCCGCGCTGCTGAAAGTCCCCGCCGGACTGGCCGAGCACGTGATCCACGTCGTCGCCGAAGCGCGGCGGCTGGCCGCTATTCACGGCGCGGATGTCGAGGCCGCGACCATTGCGGCCCTCGCCCACGACCTCCTGCGCGCCCACAGTGACGAGCGCTTGCTCACTATCGCCGCAGAACAGGCTTACGAACTCGATCCCGCCGACCGCATGGCGCCGATCCTCCTGCACGGGCCACTTGCCGTCCCGATCCTGCAGGAGCGTTACAACGTGCTCGACGGCGACATCCTCGGCGCGGTGGCGTACCACACCACGGCGAATGAGGGCATGACCCTGCTTCAGAAGGTGATCTTCATCGCTGACAAGATCGAGCCGCACAAGGTCGATCGCGCTCCCGCCACTCGCCGAGTCGTGGAACTCGCCGAGACTGATCTTGATGCCGCGATGCTTGCCTACCTCAACCACCACATCGCTGTCGCGCTGGAGACGGGGTGGCCCCTGCACTCGCATACCGTCGCCGCGCGCAACGAACTGCTGGCGCGGCAGCGTGCGAGAGCGTCTGGCGTACAGCCCGCCGGCGAACCTCGTGTAGTGCCGACGGAGCAAGATTCAGAGTTCCGCTAGTTTCTCCCTGGAATTCGCCTGGCTCCGGCGACGCGAAGCGAGTGGCACAGACGACTTCCCTGCGAACAGCACGGGTCACTGGCTGAGGGTTCGGTAAAGTCGAACACGGGCCGCGAGGATCTGGCGGCCGCTCGAACATCAACCGGTCCCCCCTCCCCCCCGGGGGTATCGCAGGCGGGTGATGACCGCTTGAGGCTCGCTGGTTCCGTCCGTGGAGCGCCTGTGTGATGGCAATCGGTATCCTGCGATAACGTGATCTCAACTGAAGCGATCTATTCGCTCCTGAAGCCAGACGCGTACGACCACGCGGTAGACGATGTGCGTCTCATCCAGACACACATCTCCTGGGTGCTGCTCGCGGGTGAATTCGCGTACAAAGTCAAGAAGCCTGTGCGCTTCGGATTCCTTGATTACAGCACGTTCGCCCATCGGGAAGAGATGTGCCATCGCGAAGTGCAGCTAAACCGACGGACGTGTCCCGACGCGTACCTGGGGGTGGTGCCGATCGTCCAGCGCGACGGCCGTACGTATCTGTACGGACATGGGGAGACGGTCGAATACGCGGTAAAGATGCGGCGACTGTCTGAAGAAGGCTGGCTGTCGAATCGCGTTGATCGCGGCGAGGCAACGGCGGAGTTACTGCGCCGCGTCGCTGAGTCAGTCCACGCGTTCCACGCGGCGGCCGCGAGTGGTGGTGAGATCGCGCGGTTCGGCTCGGCCGGCGAGGTCGCGGCGATCTGGAGCGAGAACCTCGAGGAGATCGCTCCATTCGCTGGCGATACGCTCGCGCCGGACGAACTGCGCGACATCACCTCGTTCGGCCAGCGCTTCCTTGGCGCGAACCTCTCGCTGATCGATCAGCGTGCCTCATCAGGCCGCATCCGCGACTGTCACGGCGACCTGCGTTCCGATTCGATCCACATCGAACCCGACGGGCATATCTGCATGACCGACTGCATCGAATTCAGTGACCGGCTGCGGTGCGGCGACATCGCCGGAGACATCGCTTTCCTGGCGATGGACCTGGACTTTCGCGGACGGGCAGACTTGTCGGACGAGTTCGCCGGCAAGTACGTGGAACTCTCGCCGGACGATGAGACCCTGCCCCATATGCTGTCGTTCTTCCGCTGCCACCGTGCCGTAGTGCGTGGCAAGGTGGAGAGCATCACGACGCGCGAACCGGAGATCGATCGAGAGCAGGCACTGGAAGCACGAGAGCGTGCGGTGCGGTATTTCGCGTTGGCGCGGCGATATGCGACCGACGAGGGGTCGCCAGCCCTCGTCATCCTTGGCGGGCTGTCAGGCACCGGGAAGAGCCATCTCGCCGCTGCGCTCTCTGCGCGTATAGGCGCTGTACTCGTGCGGTCCGACGCCGTGCGGAAGGAGATGTCGGGCGCGACCGGCGGACCGGCGGCGGCAGCGAACTACAGCCCGGAGGAACGGGCTCGTTTGTACGAACTCGCGCGGGAGCGGGTACGCATACACCTGGAAGCGGGCCGAACAGTCGTGTTCGATGCGACTCACCTTGAGGGGCGGGAGCGAGCCGCGGCACGAGCGCTGGCCGCTCGCTCTGGGGTGCCGGCTCTGCTGGCGTGGGTCGATGCGCCGGAGAATGTCATCCGGAAGCGGCTGGCGGCGCGAGACATCTCTCCCGATCGAACCTCCGATGCGCGATGGGAGACGTATCTCGTGCAGCGGGAGCGGATGGATGCGCTGACGGACCTCGAGAGGGGTGACTGTGTCGAGGTGGATGGCGCGGAGCAGGCGACCACCAACATCGCGCTCATCGGCGCCCGCCTGTATCGCGCGTCGGCGCGGAGCTAACGCCGCCGGTGACGGGACGGCGCCAATCGAGACAGCTAGCGTGCGACGAACCCACCATCTACGGGAATCACGGCGCCGGTGATGAACGACGATCGATCCGACGCCAGGAACAACGCGAGCTCGGCGACCTCTCGAGCGCTGCCGAACCTGCCAACCGGCTCCAGCGCCTTCATTTGCTCTTCCGCTTCGTGCTGTTGATGCGTGAAGCGTTCGACCATCGGCGTGTCGATCACGCCCGGGCAGAGGCAGTTCACACGCACACCCTGGGTCGCGCACTCAAGCGCGGCGGTGCGGGTGAGCTGGATGACGCCGCCTTTCGACGCGCAGTAGGCAGGAATACCGGGGAAGCCGACAAGGCCGGCGACCGAGGCGTTGTTGATGATCGACCCGCCGCCGTGCTCCAGCATCGCGCGGATGCCGTGCTTCAGGCCGAGGAAGACACCCTTCAGGTTGATGGCGATGACGCGATCCCAGTTGTCCAACGTCGCGTCGGCGGTCGGCGCCTGATCGCCCTCGATGCCGGCGTTGTTGAACAGGACGTCGAGCCGGCCGTACTGGCTCAGCGCCAGGTGGACCATCGCCGCTACGTCGGCTTCTTGAGAAACGTCAGCGTGCACGTAGCAGGCAGTGTGCCCGGATGTCGCCAGTCGATCGACGATCGCTTGACCGGCGGCGTCCTGCACGTCGGCCGCGATCACGATTGCACCTTCTGCGGCGAACAACTCCGCAGCAGCCTGCCCGATTCCCGACGCCGCGCCGGTGACGATTGCGACCTTACCCTTGAGCTCGTTCATGTGATCCTCCGATCGTCAGAGGCGGTGGAGTGTGCGTCGTCCTGATCGCGCGGGCGGATCAGCAGGACTGGTGCGCGTCCCTGGAGCATGCGATCCGCCGTACTGCCGAGCACCGCGCGTTGTAGGCCGGCGCGTGCATGCGTGGTCATGACGACGAGGTCCGTCGCCCGCTCGTCCACGAATTTCGTCAGCGCGTCGGCGGCGGATCCGCGAAGCAGTACGTCGTCCACATGGACACTCGATTCCAGCTTTCGGGAAACCTTGCGGAGGTAGGCGTTTGCCATTGATTCAAGCTCGGCGTCTATGTTGGCATATGTTGAAGGACTGCCGTACGGATACGCCTGGGCTGCCCAGGGCACGACACGAACCAGGGTTACGCGTGCCCCAAGCGCCCCGCCAAGCTCTGTCGCGAAGGGAAGGGCGGCTTCCGCGAGAGTAGAACCATCGAGTGGCACCATGATCCTCTTGATCGACACGGGACTAGATTGTGCCAACGCCCCGCGCCCAACGACCAGGATCGGCACCTCTGATTGATGCGCCAGGTGCGACGCCGTCGATCCGTAGGCCCATCGCGTGATGCCGGAGCGCCCATGGCTCGTAGCTACGATCAGGCTCGCCCCGTGATCGTGGACGGCGTCCAGAATTTGTTCCCGCCCGAAGCCATCGCGAACATCGGTGCGGACATCCAGCGACTCCAGGCGTGCGCCCACCCGTTCGAGGTACTCCACGCAGTACGCGTGAGCCGTTGCCTCATAATTTCCGGCGACAGGCGCCTTGTTCCAGACTTCAGGTGTGTAGGTGGCGATCATGAGGATGATCGGCCTTTGCAGCGCAGGCGCCAACGCAGCGGCGTAAGGCAGTGCCCGTTCCGCGAGCTCCGATCCATCAAGCGGGACGAGAATCGATCCCGGTGCGAATGCGTTTCCTGCCATGGCATTGCTCCTCGGAGGGACTCTACCGATTTCGGCGGCAACGAGGTCATGCCGACCAGGGCAAACCTGACGTGCCATCTGGCCCGGCTGCCCGTGCAACGGGCCGGTTGTCCATTCTATCCAGTGCGATCGGCACCTGCCTCTCAGCGGGCCCCGGGCTACGCTCGGACAGAATGAAGAACAGGGACTAGAGGAAGGGTGATGCCATGCGGGACGAAACGCGCGGGACGCTTCTTGAGCACGCCGCGTTCGGTGCAGCGGTGCGCGAATTGGCGCACTACGACAGCGACGAAGGCGTTCTAAGCGTGTATCTCGACCTGGATCCCGCGTTGGCGGTGCGCGAAGGTTACGAAGCGGTGCTCATGGACCTGTGGAAGCCCCTGCGCGCACTCCAGCACGATGATCGAGTTCGCAGCAGATTGGAGTATGAGATTGCGGGTATAACCGAAGAGGTACGGAGTTGGAGCGAGGCGCCCGGTCGAGCTATCGTGATGTTTCTTAGCGGGCCGGGCGGCCTGTGCACGATCCTGCCACTGCAGTTCCCCATTCGTTCGATGGCGCGCTTCGAGCCACGGCCCGTGCTCGGCCCTCTGATCGCCGCGCTCGAGGAACATGAGCGCTATTGCATCGTGATATTCGCCAAAGACCAGGCGCGCATCATCACCGTGTTCCTTGGCGAAGTCGAAGAAGAAGAGACACTGCACAGCGACGTCATCGGGCGAAGCGCCGTGGGGGGTTGGGCGCAGGCGCGATACGCACGTCATCGGGAGAACCAGGTGCACGAGCACGCAAGGCGCACGTTGGAGCATCTCTGGGCAATCGACCGGTCTCGGCCCCTCCACGCGCTGGTGCTGGCCGGACCCGACGAAGCGCTAGCGGAACTACGCCGGATGCTGCCGAAGGCGCTCGCGCGGATCGTCGTGGACACGATACCGGCGGAAATGTTCGCCGTGACCGCGGATGTCGTGAAGCGGGTTGCATTGATCGAGAGGGAGGCTCGCGACAAGCGCAACCTCGAGATCGTCCAGGATCTGACGACGACAGCGGCCAAAGGAGATGCGGCGATTACGGGGTGGCAGGACACGCTTGACGCCTTGTGCGCCGGCCGCGTGCACATGCTCGTTGTACCGGCGGAAGGCAGGGTGAAGGCCGGCGTGCAATGTCCTGACGGTCACTACATCGGCGTGCACGCGGTAACAAACTGCCCCGTCTGCGACGAGCCGACGTGGCCGGCGACGGACGTGCTGGAGGCGGCGGTGCGGATGGCGATGTCGACCGACGCGGTCGTGCTGTTCGTGGGCCCGGACGCGGCGGACGCGCTGGGTAGCGCCGGCATCGGCGCACTGCTGCGGTATTGACCCCGGGCACTTCCGGCGCGCGGCCACAGGAGCGAACTTGCGCTTCAGGCTGACGCATACCCGAAGGAATTAAGCCTTCGGGAGCGACCGGATGCCGACTGCGCCAGGCACCGGAGTGTCGACGTGATTGTGATGGCGACGCGTAGCCGCCCCCGCACTTCGCGCCTGTTGTTCGGTTCTACCACCGAAACGGTCGTGGATTCGGGCGTCGCCCCGACGCTCGTTGTTCATCCGAGCGAGGCACCGCTGAATAACCAGATCGATCCGGAGCTGCACCTGACGCGCCGCGCACGCCTCGCCCAGAAACCTGCCTGACGGCAAGCACTCAAGTCGCGAGCACGTATACATTGTCACAAGGAGCGCGGACTTAGCGAGCGGGAAACACACTCCATTCTGTCCCGCGGCCGAGTAGCATCTGCGTAGGTTCATCCTGTACGCGTCAACCCATCCTGAAAAGGAGATCCGTCCGTCGCTATATGGAGCATCGAATGTCTGATCGAAGAAGGGCGGAGTCACGTTCAACATCCGAGGTGTCGGAGGTGAGGCGGTGACCGACCCCAGCAGGGCGGTCGACCGCATGATCCAGAAGTGCATCGAAGATCTGCGCGTGGCGCCGAACCTTCGGGACTATGAGCAGGCGCGCGCAAGCTTCACGTGGGAAGCGGCCCGGGCGGAGCTGGAAGGGTTGCCATCGGGCGGCCTGAACATAGCGCACGAGGCGATCGACAGGCACGCCCGCGGCGCTCTCGCGAAGAAGGTCGCGATCCGCTGGATAAGCAGGGATGACGCCGTCGAGGACCTGACGTACGAGTGGCTGAGCGATCGCACGAACCGTTTTGCTAACGCCCTCGAGAGCTTGAGTGTGGGGCCGCGAGATGCTGTCTTCTCTCTCGCCGGACGCATTCCCGAGCTTTACATCGCCGCGCTCGGCACCCTCAAGGCGCGCGCGACGTTCTGCCCGCTCTTCTCCGCGTTCGGGCCGGAGCCGATTCGCGCACGCATGACGATCGGGGCTGCCAGGGTGCTGGTCACGACCGAGACGCTCTATCGACGTAAGGTTGAGCCGCTCCGAACACAACTGTCGGGGCTGCAACACGTCCTCCTCATCGGTGACGATCGCGGTTACACGAACGTGCCGGGAACCGTCGACCTTCGCAGCCTGCTGGAATCGATGAGCGGCGAGTACACGATCGCTCCAACCGAGCCCGAAGATGTGGCGCTGTTGCACTTCACAAGCGGGACGACCGGCACGCCAAAGGGCGCCGTCCACGTGCATGAGGCGGTCGTCGCCCACCACATCACGGGCAAGCTGGCACTCGACCTCCATCAAGATGATGTCTTCTGGTGCACGGCCGACCCGGGCTGGGTGACCGGCACGTCATACGGCATCATCGCGCCGCTGACGAACGGTGTCACCATGATCATTGACGAAGGTGACTTCGACGCGGAGCGCTGGTATCGGATCCTGCAGGAGCAGCGCGTCACCGTCTGGTACACGGCGCCCACGGCGATCCGCATGTTGATGAAGACGGGCGCGGAGATGCCACGACAGTTCGACCTGGGGCGCCTGCGCTTCGTCGCGAGTGTCGGCGAGCCGCTGAATCCCGAGGCAGTGGTCTGGAGCGCGGAAACGATCGGGCTGCCGTTTCATGATAATTGGTGGCAGACCGAGACCGGCGGCATTATGATCGCGAACTTCGCATCGATGGATATCCGTCCCGGCTCGATGGGGAAGCCCATGCCGGGGATCGAAGCGGCTATCGTTCGGCGCGATGGTGAGAGGATCGAGGTCGTCGAGCAACCGGGCGTGGAAGGCGAACTCGCATTACGCCCGGGGTGGCCATCGATGTTCCGCTCGTACTTGAACGAACCCGCGCGGTACGACAAGTGTTTCGCGGGTGGATACTACCTCACGGGAGATCTCGCCAAGCGCGACCGCGACGGTTACTTCTGGTTCGTCGGACGCGCGGATGACGTGATCAAGACGTCTGGCCACCTGGTCGGGCCGTTCGAAGTGGAGAGCATGTTGATGGAGCACGCAGCGGTGGCTGAAGCGGCAGTCATCGGCAAGCCCGATCCCGTCGCCATGGAAATCGTGAAGGCGTTCGTGTCGCTCAAGCATGGCTTCGAGCCCAGCGACCAACTGCGGCGCGAACTGTTGGCCTTCGCGCGCACAGGCCTTGGCGCGGCCGTGGCTCCGAAGGAGATCGAGTTCCTCCCGTCGCTACCGAAGACTCGGAGCGGCAAGATCATGCGACGACTCCTGAAGGCGCGCGAGCTTGGTCTCCCCGAAGGCGACACCTCGATGCTCGAGGAGATGCGATGACCAGGAAACGCCGAACGGTCGCCGGGGAAACTCCTGATCGTGAGCATGCGCTCGGCCTGCTGGAGCAGATGATCCTCATTCGCCGCTTCGAGGAAAAGTCCGCCGAGCAGTACCAGGCCGGCAAGATCCGCGGCTTTCTGCATCTCTACATCGGCGAAGAGGCCGTTGCCGTCGGCGCCATGCAGGCGCTGACCGAAGACGATGCCATCGTGGCTACGTACCGCGACCATGGACACGCGCTCACCCGCGGTCTCCCCGCGTCCTCGCTGATGGCCGAGATGTACGGCAAGGCCACCGGGTGTAGCCGCGGCCGGGGAGGGTCGATGCACTTCTTCGACGCTGCGCGACGCTTCTACGGCGGATACGCGATCGTCGGCGGCGGGCTGCCGATCGCGGTCGGACTCGCGCTCGCCGACAAGATGCAGGGGAGACAACAGATCACCGCCTGCTTTTTCGGCGAGGGAGCCGCGGCAGAGGGTGAGTTCCACGAGGCGATGAATCTGGCCGAGCTGTGGCAGCTCCCCGTGCTCTTTCTCTGCGAGAACAACCTGTACGCGATGGGCACCGCCGTCGAGCGGTCCGAGACGGTGACATGCATGGCCGACAAGGCGCGGGCGTACCGCGTGCCCGCCGAGACCGTTGACGGGATGGATGTGCTGGCGGTGGAGTCCGCGACGCTGCGTGCGGCGGAGGCGGCGCGACGCGGCGAAGGGCCCCAGTTCGTCGAGTTCCAGACCTATCGTTTCCGCGCACATTCGATGTCGGACCCCGACCTCTACCGCAGCAAGGACGAAATCGAGCGCTGGAAGCTCCGTGATCCGATCGCGGGGCTCCGCACGCGTCTGGAGGCCGCTGGTCTCCTCTCCGGCGACGACCTCACGGCGATCGAGACGCGAGTGGCCGGCATCATCGACGAAGCGGTCGCATTCGCCGAATCGTCACAATGGGAGCCCGTGGAAGATCTGTTGAAGTACGTGGTGACTGATTAGATGAAACGCATGACGTACCGAGAGGCGATACGATCGGCGCTGCGAGATGCGATGCGCAGCGATGAGCGCATCTTCCTGATGGGAGAGGACGTGGGCAGGTACGGTGGCGCGTTTGCTGTCACGCACGGCCTGCTCGAAGAGTTCGGCCCGGAGCGCATCCGCGACACCCCACTGTCGGAGTCCACCTTTCTCGGCGCCGGCATCGGTGCGGCGCTGAACGGCATGCGGCCTATCGTCGAGATCATGACAGTGAACTTCAGCATGCTGGCGATGGACCAGGTGCTGAACAATGCCGCGACGATTCGCTACATGTCGGGCGGCCAGTTCAGCATCCCGCTCGTCGTGCGCATGGCGACCGGGGGCGGCAGGCAGTTGGGTGCGCAGCATTCGCACAGCCTCGAGGGCTGGTATGCGCACATACCGGGCATCCGCGTACTGTCCCCGGCGACCGTCGCGGACGCGCGTGGCATGCTACTGGCGGCGCTGAAGGAGCCCGACCCGGTCTTCATCTTCGAGCACGCGACGCTGTATTCGACTGAGGACGAGATCGATGAGCAGGCAGGGCCTTGCGACGTCAGCCGCGCCGCTGTTCGGCGGCCCGGAAATGACGTGACTCTCATCGGATACGGCGGATCGCTGCCGAAAGCGTTGAAGGCGGCGGATGCGCTGGCCGCAGAGGGAGTCGCGGCAGAGGTCGTTGATCTGCGGACACTGCGGCCGCTCGACATGGACACTGTTGTAGCATCAGTGCAGAAGACGCATCGGGCGGTGGTCGTCGATGAGGCGTGGCGCACGGGTAGCCTGGCCGCGGAGGTCTCAGCACAGATCACGGAACGCGCCTTCAATGCGCTTGACTGGCCGGTAGGTCGGGTTTGCGGCGCCGAGGTTCCCGCTCCTTACGCGAAGCATCTCGAGGAAGCGGCGTTGCCGCGATCCGAGACGATCGTGCAGGCGGTGATGGAGATGATCGCGTAATGGCAGAGTTCGTTATGCCGATCCTGGGGGCCGACATGGAAGCAGGCACGCTGGTCGAGTGGCGCAAACAGCTCGGTGACCGCGTGCAGCGAGGCGACATCATCGCCGAGGTCGAGTCGGACAAGGCCGACATCGAGGTTGAGGTGTTCCTCGACGGGGTCATCGAGAAGTTCCTCATCGAACCGGGGGAGAAAGTAGCAGTCGGCACGCCGCTGGCGATCATCCGCGAAGATGGCGGGCCGCCGGTCACTACCGGTCGTCCGGAGGCCCCAAAAGCCGCTGTGTCAGCGCCCGTCGAAGCACCAGCCCCGCGGCACGCTGCTCGCCCGGTGCGCACACTCGGTGCCCCGCCCGTATCCCCCGCGGCCCGTGAGTTGGCGCGCGAGCTGGGCGTCGACCTCTCCGCGGTGCGGGGGACGGGGCCTGACGGCAGAATCCAGCGGCGAGATGTGCTGGATGCTGCGCACACGACACAAGCCGCGCCGTCGCCGCCCGCGCCGAGCGGACGGCCAACGGATCGCCAGTTGCGCATGCGGCAGGCTATCGCTGCCGCGATGGCGCGCTCCGCGCGAGAGATCCCCCACTTTCACATCAGTTCGACGATCGATATGAACCATGCAGTTGCGTGGCTGCGGGAAGAGAATGCGCGGCGTCCGGTGACCGAGCGTCTGCTATACGGTGTTTTGCTGCTGAAGGCCGTAGCACTGGCTCTCCACGATGTGCCCGAGCTCAACGGTACATGGCGCGACGATCAGGCGATGCCGAATGAGGCCGTGAACATCGGCGTCGCGATCTCGCTAAGAGGCGGGGGCCTCGTCGCGCCGGCTATTCACGACACGGACAAGAAGTCGCTGTCTGAGTTGATGACAGGGCTTCGAGACCTCGTGAAGCGAGCACGCGCTGGTTCGCTCCGGAGCTCAGAGATCTCCGACCCCACCATCACCCTGACGAGCCTCGGCGAGACCGGTGCAGAGGAGGTGTACGGGCTTATCTATCCACCCCAGGTGGCGCTCGTCGGGTTCGGTCGTCTCACGGACAGGGTGGTGCCGATCGATGGCACGATCGTGGTGCGGCCAACAATCACCGCGACGCTCTCTGCCGACCACCGGGTGGTGGATGGACATCGCGGAGGTGTATTCTTGGCCGCTGTCGAACGATTGCTGCAGGAGCCCCAGAACCTATGAGAGATGCCGGGATTCGCGACGTGGTTCTCCGTTTGCTGGGGGAAGTTGCACCAGAGGCCGATCTCGGAGCAATCAGGGCCGACAAGCGGCTGCGCGACCAGATCGATATCGACTCGATGGACGCCCTGAACTTCCTCATCGCGGTAGACGCCGAGCTGGGCATCGACATTCCCGAATCCGCCTATCCGAAATTGACGACGCTGGACAACATCGTGGAGTATCTAACCGCAGCTGGAGAACGAGGTCCGAGATGAGTAACTGCGCGGTCTGCAATCGATCTCTGTCCGAAGACCCGAACGAAGCCGAGAACGTGATCGAGTGCCGCTACTGCGATGCCCTCGTCTGCTCCGAGGAATGCGCTAACGATCATGAGGAGCAGAGCCATCCAGACGAGGCTCTGCCGACCCCGCCTGACCGCGATGATCGGCCATAGGCCTGTCTATGGATATTCCCCGTCGCCCAGTGCCTTCGTGGCCGCCCCTCCCGCCCGAACCGCCGGTGCCTGTGCCGCCGGTTCCGCCGCGCCCTTCGTGGTGATGGCTGTAACAGAAGCGGCAGTGAAGGCATCGCCCGCGCGCTCCGATTTGGGTCAGAGCCGCGTTGCCGGGGATTCCGGCCCCGTGATTGCCCGCCGCCGGTACGACGCGAGGATGCTCGTGACCTCTTCGTCCGGCACGGGTTCGAAGTTGCGGTAGTAGGAGCCGACTGCCCAGAACGGCTCGGGCTGATGCGGACACACGACCTCGTCGGCGTCTTCGCGGAGGGCCTCGCAAGCCTCGACCGAACCCACAGGCACCGCCACGATCAGACGGCTTGGAGAGCGCCGCCGAGCAGACCGCGCCGCTGCCCGCATCGTCGCACCAGTCGCGAGCCCGTCGTCGGCGAGAATCACGACGCGCCCCTCTAGTTCGATGTGGTGATGCGGCCCGCGAAACAGGTGCTCCTGGCGCTCCGCCTCCTCCGACTGGCGCGCGACCTCGCGCGCGAGATAGTCGGGGCGGACACCGAGTTGTTGGATGATCTCGTCGTTGAAGTATTGCCCCCCATTCGCGGTGACGGCGCCGATTGCCAGTTCTGCGGACCCGGGCGCGCCGAGTTTGCGTGCGACGACCACATCGAGTTCGGCCCCCAGATCCTCCGCGATTGCGGCCGCGATGGGCACACCTCCCCGTGGTAGGCCTAGCACGACGGGGTGTTCTCGCTCGAACCGGTGGAGCAGTGGTGCCAGCGCATGTCCGGCCTCCCACCGGTCGTAGAACAGTTTCCCTAGAACGTCGTACCGGTCACTCATGGCGGCGCCTCCTGCTTCATCGTGGGAAAGGCCAGTGTGCATCGAAACCACGCGACGGTTTCGTCAAGCGCGCGTTCGAGCGTGCCCGGCTCTTCAAACAAGTGGCTCGCGCCGGGAACCGTCATCACCCGCACGTGTGGGGAACGCTGAACCCGCGCAAGCATTGAAGACAGGGGATCGAGCGAGCGCACCAGCACCAGCGTCGGCACCGTTACCGCTTCGAGGTCGGGCGCGCCGACCGGCGGAGCGCGCAAGACGAGAGAGACGGGCGACACCCGCTGTTGCCGTAACGCCTTGAGCGCGACGACGCCGCCAAGGCTCGAGCCAGCGATGCCGATTCGCCCGCTGTCGATCGCCTCACAGGTCTGGAGCCATTCGAAGACGGCGACGAGGTCGTCGCAGTGCGCTGCCGTGTCGTCGCCGCGCCGATCGCGCGACGATTCGCCGTGGCCGCTCAGGTCGAACAGGAGCGCTGCGGTCCCAGCGTCGCGCAGCCGCTCGGCGATAACCACGTTGCGCGGCGAGTCCTTTCCGCTGCCCAGGCCGTGGACGAAGATGACCGCCGCGGGCTTGCCGGTCGCGGGAAGCAGCAGATGCGCGGCCAGTTCAACTCCGTCGCGGCTGATTCTTGCACGTATGTCCCTTGACCCGCTCCTGCTCGTCATCAGGAAGCTCCTTCTCGGCGCCGAACCCGGCGAGCGAGTGTCTCACTTTATGGGGGAGGTGAACAAGAGCCAGAACGCCCGATTACGATGTCCAATTGGCCGCTGACGCGGGCGTCCGGGCGTGGCATGCTTCTGCGTAATCGCGGGCAACTGCCCGCTCGCTGGCGTAGGGGATCTGCCGCATACTAGTCCAGCCGGAACGTTGTATGGCGGGGTGATGAGACGCCCATGAGTGTTCGGTTTGAAGGTGTCACGAAGTTCTACGGCGAGGTCGGTGCGCTCGTCGACTTCTCGCTGGACATCGCCGACGGTGAGTTCCTCGTCCTGGTCGGCCCTTCTGGCTGCGGCAAGACGACCGCCCTCCGCGTGCTTGCGGGACTCGAGGAACCAGCGGTCGGCGATGTGTACATCGACGATCGCGCGGTTACTGAGCTTCAGCCATCCCAACGCGATGTGGCAGTCGTGTTCCAGAACTATGCGTTGTACCCGCACATGAGCGTGTACGACAACATCGCTTTCGGCCTTCGCACCCGGAAGATTCCCAGGCGGGATATCGATCAGTCCGTCCGGGAGGCGGCAGAGTTGCTGGGTCTCTCGGCACTGTTGAAGCGGAAGCCGGGTCAACTCTCCGGTGGCCAGCGGCAGCGCGTCGCGCTCGGGAGAGCCATCGTACGAAGGCCAAAGGCGTTCCTCATGGACGAGCCGTTGTCCAACCTCGATGCGAAGCTAAGAGCACAGACCCGTCTTGAGCTGATCCGCCTTCATCGCCGTCTCCACACGACCGTGCTCTACGTCACCCACGATCAGGTAGAGGCGATGACCATGGGTGAGCGCATTGCCATCATGGATCGCGGCAGACTGCAGCAGGTCGGCACCGCACAGGATGTATATGAACGTCCCGCTAATCTGTTCGTCGCAGAGTTCATCGGCAGTCCTGCCATGTCGTTCTTCCAGGGAGAGATGCGAACTGCCGCGGACGGCGCCCTGGCCATCGTGGCCGACGCAGCCACGTTTTCGCTCACGGCGGAACAATCCGCCTTCGTGCGCCAGTCGGGCGTCCGAAGTCTGACGGTTGGCGTACGTCCTGAGCACCTCGATCCTGCTGAGGAATATGGTGAGCGTTCGGTCGCAACCACGTTCTCTGCAGTTGTCGACGTCGTCGAATCACTTGGCAACGAAGTGCATGCAACCTTGCTCGTGGGTTCGCGTACGATTGTCGCCAGGATCAACCCCGAGCAGGCGCCGATCACCGGTCAAACTCGACAGTTCGCCGTCGCCCAGGAGCATCTTCATCTCTTCGACACCGAGACCGGAAGGCGGCTTGAATGAGCACGCTTGCTCCGGCCCCGTCGCGGCGACGCAATCGGTACAGGCGCGGACTCCGCGAGCTTGGATCGGCGGTGCCGTTCCTTTTGCCGTCGCTGACCCTATTTGGGGCGTTCGTGTTCTATCCATTGGCTCGGTCGATCTGGCTGGGCTTCCACGCCACCGACCCCTTTGGCCGCCGCGAGGTCTGGGTCGGCTTCGCCCAGTTTCAGGATGTGCTGACTTCGCCAGACTTCCGTTACAGCTTGTTCGTGACCGGCCAGTTCGCGATCTACACCGTGATCCCGGCGACGGCCATCGGCCTGATTCTCGCGCTCCTCGGCCACCAGCGCCTGCCGGGTATCGTGATCTTCCGCACGATCTTCTCGTCGACCCTGGCCTCGTCTGTGGCCGTGGCGTCCGTCATGTGGCTCTTGCTGCTTAATCCGAGCGTCGGCGTCCTCAACTACGTTCTGGATCGAGGTGGCCTTCCGACGAGTAGTTGGCTCACTGATCCAACGTGGGCGCTCCCCGCCGTAGCGGCCACCACCGTATGGATGAACATCGGTTTTGCGACCATCGTGATCTTGGCCGGCCTGCAGAATATCCCCGAGGAGCTCTATGAAGCGGCCCGTGTCGACGGAGCGAGCCGTCAGGATCAGTTCCTGCACATCACCCTGCCGGGCCTGTCTCCGACCCTGCTGTTCGTTTCCGTCGTGGGGGTCATCTTTGCCTTCCAGTCGTTCGGCCAGATCAACATCCTCACCCAGGGCGGACCGCTCGATTCTACGAACGTGATCGTCTACTCCATCTATCGCGAGGCGTTCCTCCACTACAACGTCGGCCTCGCCTCTGCCCAGGCTGTCGTCCTGTTCGTGATCGTCCTGCTGCTCACGCTCGCGCAGTTCGCGATTGCACAGAGATGGGTGTTCTACCGATGACACAACATCGAGGTCGCCGGGCAGTCATGCGTCTGGTGGGAGCGCTGCCCCAGTACCTGCTGCTGCTCGCGACATCCGGGATCATCCTCTTCCCGTTGTACATGACTGTGGTGGACAGCCTCCAGCCGATTGAAACCCTACTGGCGTTTCCACCGAAGTTCTGGCCGCACGCGCCAATGTGGGAGAACTACCGCCTCGCGATGACAGACATCGACATGCCGAGGTATCTCCTCAACAGCATGATTGTCGCCTCGATCATCACCGCAGGTCAGGTAACGACGTCGGTTCTGGCTGCCTACGCGTTCGCCTTCAAACGCTTCCCCTTCCAATCTGCAATCTTCTTGCTCTTCCTCTCCACGATGATGGTGCCCTGGGAGGTGTCGGTCATCCCGAACTTCCAGACGGTACAGCGGCTCGACTGGCTCGATAGTTACCAGGGGCTCACAGTTCCGTTCCTCGCCACGGCCTTCGGCACCTTCCTCCTCCGGCAGCATTTCATGACCCTGCCGCGCGAGTTAAAGGACGCGGCAGCGGTGGATGGATATGGTGACCTCCGTTTCCTGCTGTTCGTCGTCATACCTCTCTCTCGCGCGGCGATCGCCACGCTTGCTGTGTTCAGTTTCCTGCAGGCATGGAACCAGTATCTCTGGCCCCTACTGGTCACAAACGAGCCGCAAATGCGTACCGTCCAGATTGGAATCGCCGCCCTGCAAGCCGAAGAAGTGCAGCGCACCAACGTCGTCCTGGCGGCGACGGTCATCGCGCTGGTGCCGATGTTGGTGCTCGTCATTGTCTTCCAGCGGTTCCTCGTCCGCGGCCTGACGGCGGGGGCGGTGAAGGGATGATTGCCCGTGCTGCGCTGGCCCTCGTGCTTGCCCTCATGCTGGTCGCTCTCCCGGCTTGCCGTGAAGATGGTCCGCGCACGGTGAACGGCCGTACCGAAGTTGTCCTGTGGCACGCGATGGGCGGCGTGAATGGCGGCTCCCTCCAGAAGATCGTCGACGGTTTCAATGCCTCACAGGAGCAGTATCAGGTACGGGCCATCTTCCAGGGCGGCTACTCGGAGTCCCTGAAGAAGCTCGTCTCATCATTTGGCACGTCGTCTATGCCCGCAATGATCCAGCTCGACGATATACAGCTGCAGTTCATGGTCGATAGCGCGGCTACCGTCGACGCACAGACCTTCATCGACAGAGACGCCGCCGCGTCCGGCTCGAACCAGGGTTACCCGGCTCGCATCGACCTGCCGGATTTTGAACCCCGCGCCCTCGACTACTACACGCTGGAGGGCCGGCTGCGAGCGATGCCGTTTAATCTCGCGGCGCCGATCCTGTACTACGACCGGGACGCCTTTGCCGCCGCAGGCCTTGACCCGGACCGGCCGCCCGCCACGCTGGAGGAGGTACGGGAGTTCTCCGAAACGCTCCTCGTCCGCGAAAAAGACGGAACCGTTGTGCGGAACGGGATCGCGTTGCAGATTAGTGCGTGGAATTTCGAGCAGATGCTCGCGCAACAGGGCGCCCTGTACGCCGATCACGAGAACGGGCGGGGGCAACGCACGACAGGCGTGGTGTTCGATAGCGCCGAAGGCGAGGCCATCCTTGCGTGGTGGCAGGAGATGGTGAGCTCTGGGCTGGGTACCAATGTGGGCCGCCAGGGCCTGCAGGCGTTGCTTTCGGTCCTGTCCGGCCGCAGCGCGATGGCGATAGAGTCGACTGCCGCCATGCGCGCCATCTTATTGGCGCTGGGTCCCGACGCAGACCGGCTGGGCGCCGCACCGATCCCGGCTCCAGCCACGACCTCGGTCGCCGGTGGAGCCGTGTTGGGAGGAGCCGCGATCTGGATCATGAACGACCGCCCCGCCGGGGAGCAGCGCGGCGCCTGGGAGTTTCTGAAGTACGCGACGTTGCCGCAGGTACAGGCGCAATGGCACTTCGATACCGGCTATTTCCCCGTGCGCTCCTCCGCGTGGGACATCGAACCCGCTGCCACGCTTCATCGCGACTTCCCGCAGTTCAGCGTCGCCCGCGACCAGGTGTTGCGCTCCCCTCGTAGCAATGTGACGGCAGGCGCCGTCGTTGGTCCGTTCACCCAGGTGCGAGACACCATCAGTGAAGCATTCGAACGCGTGCTCGTTGGCGGGGAAACTCCTTCGGAGGCGCTGTCGCGCGCCCGCGAAGACGCAGACAGGGCGATCAAGCGCTATAACCGCAGCGTCACCGACGCGGGCGACTGACGGATGCCGCCTATTTGTTCGTGGCCCCTGGCGTACTCGATGACGCCTTCACCCGCCACGAATCGACCATTCGTTTCGTCCGCCTTGTTACCGGGCCGACGACCGTGTCGAGGCTCGTAGCATGCCAACTCATCCCGGTTCTTCCCGTTCCGTATTCGAAACCCGGCGCTCCGTCCCAGCGAATCCCGTTGCGTACGGCCGTTTCCCGCGCAGCACCCCCGCACTCAGCCAAACGGCCAACGCGGCACCCGTTACAATGAGAAACTTCTTGAGCACAGTCATAGGCAAGCGGCCGGATAGCGGCTCAGACGACGCCTTCGCGCAGCCACTCACCCATGCGCTCGCCGATCATGACCGACGTCAGATGGAGGTTCGCGCGCGGGCACTTCGGCATGACGGAAGCGTCGGCGACGAACAGGTTGTCGAAGCCACGTACGCGGAGGTACTGGTCGACGACGCCCCTCGGGTCGCTCGCCGGCGCCATCTTGGCGGTGCAGCTTGGGTGGAACCCGCTCGATGCGGCCATCTTGCACCAGTGCGCTAATGCTTCGTCGTCCTCGATCGCCGCCGCGGACGGCGCACGCAGGCCTTCGGCCAAGTGTGCGAACTCGTCGTGCGATCCGACCTCGAGCGCCATGCGGATGCCCTCGACGAGGCGCCGCACGTCCTCGGGATGTTCGCAGAAGCGGTTCTCGATGCGGGGCGATTTGTGCGGGTCGGCGGATGTCAACGACAGTCGCCCGATCGACTTCTGGCGATAGACGACCGGGCCGAGTGCGAACACCAGCTGGCCACTGCGCGTCGCGATCTGCGATACCGGCATGAGCTGCATGTCGTTGCGCTCTGCGCCGCCGGTCGACGTGTATCGATAGGTCACCTGTACCACCGGGTCGCCGGCGTTGAGGACGCCCTCCTTCGCCTGGAAGACGACGCCGAGCATCGGGTGGTCGTCGAGGTTGGCGCCGACACCAGGAAGGTCAGCGATGACGTCGATGCCGAGCTCACGCAGGTGCGCCTCTGGGCCGATGCCGGAGCGCATGAGAATCGCCGGCGAGCCGATGGCGCCGGAGGACAGTACGATGCGCTCGCCTTCGATGATCTGGACGCTCTTCCCAGACTCCACCTCGACGCCTGTGGCGCGCGTGCCGTCGGTGAAGATCCGGCGGATGAGGCAGTCGCCGCGGACGGTGAGGTTGAGGCGGTGCCGCGCCGGCTGCAGGTAGCAGATGGCGACGCTCATCCGCGTGCGCCCCTGTTTGTTCATCGGGTGAGGGGCGAGGCCGGTCGAGTGCGGGTCGTTGTTGTCCTTGGCCTCCGGATAGCCGAGCGCGCGCATCGTCCGCATGAAGGCGATCTGCACCGGGGCGAGCTCTTCTTCCCGGTAGCGCCGGACGGGGATCGGGCCGTTTCGGCCGTGATAGTCGCCGTCGAAGTCCTGGTCGTTCTCGAGGCGGCGGAAGTAAGGGAGCACCTTCTCCCAGGACCACTCGTCGTTACCGAACGACGCCCATTCGTCGTAGTCGTCGGGGGTGCCGCGGAGCGCGATCGCGGTGTTCACCGCCGAGGAGCCACCGACGACGCGGCCGCTCGGCATCGGCGCCAGGCGGCCGGAGGTGTTCGCTTCGGCCATGAAGTCCCAGTTGTGCGGGGAGTAGGAGTTGTCGTTGCCGTTGAGGAGGCCTTCGGGCATCTCGTCGATAGTGCGGTAGTAGGGACCAGCTTCGAGCAGCAGGACGGAGCGCTTCGGATCTTCGGACAGACGGGTAGCGGCGGCGGCGCCGGATGCGCCAGCGCCGAGGACGATCACGTCGTATTTCATCAGTCAACTCTCCGGGGGCATGGTAGGCGCCGAGCGCGCGTGCCGCACGTGCCGTCCGGCCCCTATGTGGAGGAGCGCCGGGCACCGCCGACGTGAGCCGCCCTAGGTTCGTGTGCCATATGCCGGTCGTTTGCCTCAATGTGAAGCGTTCCGTCATTCCGTTTTCGGTACTCAGGTGAGCGCGGTTGGGGAGGCCGGCGCGACCTCCTTCACCTGGGCCTCGGGCCGAGCCACCAAAACGACGCCAGTAGCAACAGTCCACAGACCCCACAGCGTACTCCCTGCAAAGCCTGCGATATCCAGCACAGGAAAATCGTCGATGACCGTCCGCATGACCTCTCCCTGCGCGAGGAAATAAACGCTCGCCGCGGCGAAGCCAAAGTATGCAAGCCAGTTCGGGAACGACGGTGACTTGAGCATGGCGAAGCCGATCAGCACGGACCAGATGACGGACAGCAGTTGGCCCACATGTTCACCGAGCAATGTGCCACCGTACTGGTGCTGTGCCGTAAAAGAGGCGACCACACTCGCTCGGGTGGCGTCGGTCGCATCTGCGGCAAAGTAGAGATCAGCCAGGCCCGGCACCACGAAGACCCAGCGCAAGAAGCCAACGACCGAAGCGATGACTGCAACGACCCCGATCGCGGTAGCAAGAGGCACCAGCGACGACCTGCCGCCCTGGTCCATGAGCCGGCCAAGAAGCACCACCGGGAAGATGAGGAGGAAGTAAGTCCAGGCGACGGCGAACCACGTGAAAAGGAGCGAGTCCCCGCCCTCGTCATACTTGGTCAGGACGTAGTCAGGATCTCTTCGCAAAATGTCGGGCCACTCGAACGAAGAGGAGAGGACGGTTGCGGCAATCCCGAACAGAACCGCGGACAGAATGAACAACATGCCTGTCGTTTGCCTCAATGTGAAGCGTTCCACGTTCGACCTCCTTTAGAACCTCCGGCGGCCTTGATCATCCAATTCCGCAATGACCGTCAGCTATATCGCCCTCTCCGGCGACGGCTTAGAGTCGCTCGCGCCCGTCGTCGCGAAGCTCGGGGGCAGGTACTGCGGCACAAGGCGCTCAACGGCCGCGATACCAGGCCACCGTCTCGGGGATGCTCTCCGCCAGCGGCGTCGCTTCTCCTCCGAATGCCGCGCGGAAGGCGCTGTCATCGACGATGAACGGCTCCTCGAACTCGTACAGCATCTCCGCGACCTCGCGGACCATCGGGTTCACGAGCCCCAGGCCGCGAAGCAGGATCTTCGGAACGCGGCTCACCTTCGGCGTCGTGCCCGCCGCCTCGCCAATCATCGCGACGAAGCGCTCACCCGAGACCGCCAGCGCCGTCGGCAGGTGCCACGCGCGCCCCAGCGCCTCGTCGCGCTCGCCGAGCGTCACCAGCCCGCGGCCTATGTCGTCCATGTAGGTGTAGCTGTGCGGCAGCGACGGGTCGCCGATCATCTGCACGCTCTTCCCCGCAATCGCCGCCGGAAACACACGCTCGCCCATCGACGACTCCAGCACGCCCGGCCCGAAGAAGTCCGACGCCCGGCCCGCGCTCACGCGAACCTTGCCGTCACGATGCGCCTGCAGCAGCGCCTCGGCCATGCGCGCGCGGGCGACGCCCTTACGCGTCGTCGCGTTGAACGGCAGACCTTCCGTCAGCGGACGGCCGCCGGTTGGGCCGTACATGTACACGTTGTCCATCACGATGAGCTTCGCACCCGCGGCCGCTGCGCCCTCGATCACCCCTGCCTGCAGCGGTGGGAACATCGCCGGCCATTTGTCGTACGGCGCGTTCAGGCAGTTATAGACGGCCGTCGCCCCCGCGCACGCCTCGCGCGTGAACGCGACGTCCGTCGCGTCGCCTGAAAGCGATGTCACACCCGCAGGCGCGTCGCTGACGCCGCTGCGACAAGCGATGCGTACGCGGCGCCCGCGCGCCAGCAGCGCCCGCATGACGGCGCGGCCCACCGGCCCGGCGCCGAAGATCACGTGCGTTTCCTGTTCCATCTCACTCCGCCTTTCGTTGGGGCGCCGCGACTCGTCGCGCCACCTTCCTGCTGCTCCACATCTGCCCGCTGAACATCGCTACGAGCGCGTCGACGTAGCGGTCGACGTCGGCCGGCTGCCCGGTGGCGAGTTGAACCGTCAGTCCATCGAACGTGCCATAGAGCACCCGGGCCAGCGCCTCGGCATCGATGTCATCAGCCAGGTCGCCGTTGGCCTGCGCCTGCCGCAGCAACTCCGTCAGTGGCGCGATCACGGCCTCGGCACCGCGCACGATGGTGTCGCGCACGTGATCGTTGCGTAGCGCTGCCGACCACAACTCGAAGTCGATGCATCCCCGATCCCCGTGACGGGGCTGCAGCTGCGTGAAGAACGCCCGCGCCAGCATCGCGAAGGCATCGAGCGAAGACCCGGCCTCCCGGGCGACGCCGGCGATGATGTCGCGGCTGTCCTCGCTGCGCGCGTCGCCGATCGCCTCGATGATTGCTTCCTTGCCAGCGAAGTAATGGTAGATGGCACCGGCGCTGAGGCCGGCCTCGGTGGCGATGTCCTGCATAGTTGCGCCAAAGTAGCCTTTTCGGGCGAACGCCCGCTCCGCCGCGGCGAGGATGCTTTCCGTGCGGGCGTCGATGTGTGCTTCCGTGACCCTCGCCATACTTGCCCTCCCCATAATGAATGAAGTAGTATCCAGATGAATGAATCATCATTCAGTATCCCGCAAAGTCAAGCCTCGTCTTGGCTTGCTTAAACGGTGGGCTGTCCACGAAGTGCGAATAACAACAATCGGCACCCTGTAGGGTGCCGATTTCGATTCTACAAAGTGGTCCCAGGGGCGGGATTCGAACCTGCGATACACGGTTTTACAGTTCGCGGCGGTTCGCCCCAACCCGTGCCGACTCATCCCGGTTCTTCCCGTTCCGTATTCGAAACCCAGCGCTTCGTCCCAGCGCATCACGTTGCGTACCGCCGTTTCCCGCGCAGATGGGCGGCGAAATGGCGCCAATTGCTACGCGTTCGTGGCGCGAAACTCGACGCGAAATTCCAGCCTGTTTCCACGAGGCTGGCATGTTAACGATTGTCGACGCGCGATCTCTGTACCCGTCCGTTAGCGTGTGTTAACAACCCGTTTACACACCAATCCTAAGATCCTGCTCGTACCCCGGAACCACGTATGACTGCGAGAACGATGACGTCGGCAGCGCATGGCGTCGCCTCGCCCTTCAACAGACGCGGCGAGTGCGGTCGGAAGCGGCATGGAAATCTGGAGGAGGGAAACTGATGGTGGCGTCACGACTGAAAGCACGGAGGCCCAGCGTGAATCACCCCCGAGTCATCAGATTGTTCGCCCTCGCGGCCGCCCTCACGATTGCTGCCATCGGGTTCGCATCGTTGGCTCGCGAGAATGCCTCCGCCGCCACGGCGACACTAAGCATCACTCCCTCGACGCAGAGTGTCGCGAACGGCCAGTCGTTCACCATAACGGTGATGCGCGGGTCTGATGTGGCGACGCAGGGGGTGGGCGTGAACTTCCTCTTCGCCCAGGCGCTCGTGCAGATTATCGACGTCCAGCCGGGGCCAGCCTGGAACGAGCTTCTGGTCGGCGTGGTTCCCGAGACCAAGGCCGAAGCGATTGCGTCCGCAAACGGGACCGGAATCCTCCGGAACCTCACGGTGAGTAACGCCCCTGCCACAGTGCCCGCAGGCGATTCCGCAGCGCTGGTGATTACGATGCAAGCGATCGCGGGCGTGTCCGGCCGCTCTCCATTCGAATTTACCCAGGTCGAGATTCTCGATTCGGTTGGCGCGGTAATACCGACCACCGCATCCCCCGGTTCGGTCGATGTGACCGGCCTCGCCACGCTCACCCCCAGCCCCACACCGACGGCCACGCCTACTCTGACACCGGCCCCAACGGGTACGCAAACGCCCACGAGAACGCCTAGTCCCACGCCCGAGCCGGGCACACGGACGCCAACACCAACGTTTACACCGGAACCCCCACCCTTTAAGTCACCCACACCTGCATATACGCCCATCCCGGCGACGATCAAGGTAGATCCGCCGAACCTGACGACCGGACCGAACGGCGAATTCACGGTGAAGATCGTCCAGAACGCCCCGGTCGCCTCCGTCGGCGCCAGCGCCAGCCTGACCTTCGACCGGACCCTCATTCAACTACTCAAGATCGAAAAGGGACCAGCCTACGTTGAGTCCGGCAGCCTTGGCTATGGCGCCGTCGGTGAGAGTGTCCCGCCGGGGACGCCGACGCCAGCCCCGAAGACCGAACTGGAAACCATAAGCGAGGCCAATGAATCAACTGGATTCATCGCGAATATCGCGGTGTCGTTCTCGTCCGGCGGTCAGATCGCGGCCGGACCAGAAACCGCGTTCACGCTGACCTTCCGGGCGAAGAAGGGTGTGAGCGGCACATCGCCCATCGCGCTGTGCAGGCGCAGGACTAGCGTGCCAACGGCGGTGCCAACGGCCAGTGCGGCGCCGGGATCCACGGCGGTGCCAACGGCCACTCAGTCGCCGCCGCTCGTGGAATGTAGGAAGGGTGGCGAGATCTTCGCTGCGGGGGATGATGGCCAAAACGTAGCCGACAAGATCGGTGTCACGGCAACCGACGGCGAAGTGAAGATCGAAGGCGCGGAAGCGACGATCACGCCGACGCCGGCAGCGACGGTCGTAGGCACCAGCACGGTGGCGGCGACCGCCACGTCTGGGGTTGCCCCGGTGAACACCGTGCAAGGAACCTCGGCCGCCCCCGCCGGCAGTACCGCCACGGGCCTACCAAACGCGGGAGCCTGGTTCGGCCCGGACGGCACGCGGTGGATGATCATGGCCGTCAGCGTCCTGACGCTGCTCGCCAGCTTGATCGCGCTGGCGAACACGTGGATTCGGCGGCGGCGCACGTAGCAGCTTCAGAATCGCCGGGAAGCGCGGCGGATAGCGGTTGAGAGGGTTGGATTTATGTCGGTAGCGTCACGGTTCACAAGGCTGCTTCATACGAACAGGGGGGTCATCACCCTCATCTGTCTGGCCGCATCCTCAGCCGCCACGATCGCTCTGGCGATGGCGTCGTGGAACGCCGGCGCCCTCAGCGCGAGCATTCGCATCGATCCGTCGACGCAGACTGTCGCGCCAGGCACCGAGTTCGCCGTCAACCTCGTGCATAACGCTGATGTGCCGATCAAAGGCATCGGAACCGATGTCAGATTCGACCAAGCCAAACTCGAACTTGTCCGCATCGACAAGGGCACCGATTGGGGCACGACCGGATTGTTCTTTGGTCTTGGTACCCCAGAAGAAGTGACCACTGCCGCAAACACGACGGGCTTGATTCCCGCCCTCACGCGCTACCGACCGCCTGGTAACCCTGAGACGATATCACCGGGACCGAAAGTTTTCGCCATCATCATCATGCGGGTCAGGGACGGCGCCGCCTTTGGTTCGATCCCGTTGACGATCGAGAAGCCGGAAGCGGTCGATCAGAACTACGCCTCGTTGCCGACCTCGAAGACCGACGGCGTTGTCGTGATCGGCGACGTACCGACGCCGACGCAGACGGCCGCGGTAACGGACACGCCCTCTCCAACAGCTACCGCCACGCTAACGCCGGTAACGGCCGACACGGCGACGCCGGCCGTGCCGCCGCTCGCCACCGACACGCCCGCTGGGCCAACGGCGACGCCCACGGAAACACCCGGGCCCGGAATCCCCGGAACGCTGGGCGTTTCACCGGTGAGTCAATCGGTCGAGGATGGCGCTCAATTCAACACGTCGGTGATGCAAAATCTCACCGTCGAGTCCTCCGGCGTAGTCGCCGATGTCAGCTTCAATCCAGGCCTCCTGCAGGTCGTGGATGTCCAGGCTGGCGTCGACTACCCATCCGCCGATCTCACCGTGGGAACGCTTGGCCAATCGAGGGCCGACGCCATCGCCGAAGCCAACACGACGGGCACGATCAAGATGATCCTCGTCTACCAGGGTGATTCCACCGTCCCCGCCGGGCTGCACGAGGCGTTCAAGCTGATCATGGTGGCGAAGCCCGAAGTCAGCGGCGTGTCGCCGATCACTCTGAAGAACGTGACGTTCTACGCGACCCAGCAAATCTCTGTGACCCGCATCGACGGCATGGTCGAAGTCCTGGGGCCGGTGCCGCCGACCGCCACGCCAACCATCACCCCGGTGGTCACCGCAACGCCACCACCCGCGGCGACCAGCACGGCGACGGCTGCGGCGACTGTGACGGCGACGGTGCCCGCGGCGTCGACCAGCACGGCGACGGCTGCGGCGACTGTGACGGCGACGGTCACGACCCAGGCGCCGACCGCCACCAAAACGAATGCGCCCACCGCGACCCTGCCGCCGGCCGCGACGAATACGCCGGTTCCAGCAGCGACCGCGACCACCGGCGCTCAGGCGACAAGTACGATTGCCGCGATCGCGACCTCAACGCCCGCACCTGAGGCAACCGCGACGACCGTCTCCGGTGCAACCAACACCCCCGGGACCGCTGCCACGAATACGCCTGCTTCCGGCGCGACGGCCACGACGGCGGCCGGCAGCGCGACCGCGACGAAGACGACGGCCGCGATCGTAGCTGGCAGCCCAACCGTGAACGCGGCCGCGGCCCAGGCCAAGCTGAACATCAGCCCGGCCACGATTACCGCCCCTCCCGGCGCGGAGTTCACCGTGATCCTCGTGCAGGAGGCGCCTTTCGTGACGACCGGTGCCCAAGCGAGCTTCAAGTTCGACCCGGCGTTGATACAGGTGGTCGGGGTCGAAAAGAGCGCTGCATATCAGAAAGCGGCGCTGGTCGCCGGCGTGCAGCAAACGGCGGCCCAAGCGATTGCCGAGGCGAACACGACCGGCACACTGAAGAACGTCGCCGCGTTCTTCACCCCGCCCGCATCCCTCCCTGCTGGCGCAGCGGAGTTCCTTCGCATCAAGGTGAAGTCGTCCGGTACAGCATCCAACACGACCACGGCAATCAGCTTGCTGGACATCGAAATGCTGGACAAGGAGGGCGTACCGCTCACCGTGGCGGCAGCGAACGGACAAGTGACGATTCAGGCGGGAGCGGCCGTGCCGACACCGGTGGGCGCCGCCAGCACCGTCGGAAGCAGCAACACGGTCGCCGGCTCGTCGACCTCGCCTGCGAACCGCCTCCCGAACGCCGGTGTGGCGGACTCGTACGGCGAACTGAACTGGGCGCTCACGATCAGCCTCATCGCGATGCTCGCGAGCGGTGGCGCGCTTGTCGGCAGCCTCGCCAAGAAGCCGGAGTAACAGCAAAGAGGACGGATGCGGTTCCGTCCGCTGAGAGACGCCTCGTTGAGCACGTCTGGTCTCACGAGGGCAAACATTCGAGGAAACGGAGGCTTAAAGCAATGTCACAGGACAACGCTTGCTCCCCAGCCTCCGCGTACACGCCGATCCCCGCGTTCTATCTGCCGGTGGCTAGTTGGACGCACAAGGAGGTAGCCCAACCGCAAGAGCACTGAACGCGCAAGCGTAAGGGTGTCCCGGCGTGCCAGGCGAGGGCCCGGCACGCCATTGAAAGGTATGCAGAGGAAACAAAATGTACAAACTGATCAACAGAATTGCGTTCGCCGCGGCGGTTCTGGTGGCGGTCGTCGCGATGGGAACAGTGTTCGGCGCCACATCCGTGCGGTTGCCCGACCAGGCGGAATCCGCCGCCGCCTGCCCCATCGCCCTCAAGGCTGAGGGTTCAACGACCGTCTTCCCGATTACCCGCGCCTCAGAAGCGCCGTTTGAGACCCTGTGGTCTCCCGGCAGCGATGTCCAGCTCGCCTCCATTGGATCGAGTAACGGCATCAGCCTGCTCTCGGCCGGCCAGGTCGAGACGGCGCCTTCGTCCCGGCCGTTCTCGGCCGCCGAAGCAGCCGACAAGTTCGTCTACAAGCTCGCCCTCGACGGCTTCGTCTGGGGCGTCAAGGAAGACCCGGCGATGAGCTTCCTCAACGGCGGCATCACGGTGCCGCAGCTCATCCAGATTTACACCGCCGGCGCCGGGATCAACGGTCTCTACTGGGATCAGCTGACGCCAGCGATCGCCGGCGCCCCGCACCGGCTCATCATCCCCCGCGCCCGCATCACGGGCTCCGGCAGCCAGCCGGACATGCTGGCCAAGCTCGGCATCTCGGCCGCCGCCGAAGCCGCGACGATCGATGCTACGGGTCTTCCCCGCGAGGTCGAGTCGTCTGACATGGCCGCCGTCGCGGCAGCCAACCTCGATCACATCGCCTACACATCGTTGGCGAACGTTAACCAGGCGGGCATGAAAGTTCTTCTGCTCAGCGACGGCGTCGGTGGCTTCATCCAGCCAAATCCGACGACGGTGGCTGACCAGACCTACCCCTTGCGCCGCGAACTCTTCATCGGCGTGCGTAACAATCAGATCAACCCACGCATCGACAACTCGAACATGGTGCGCGCCGACGACTGGATCAACTATCTGCGCAGCCCCGCTGCCCAGACCATTATCAGCACCGTTGGCTTCGTGCCGGTGGCCGTGGGTGCCAGGCCGCCTTTCCCGGACTGGGATGTGAACCTTGATGGCAGCACCAGCCTCGGCGACCTCGGCGCCGTTTCGGCCAAATGGGGCCTCACGTCCACCTGCAAGGGCTGGATTCGTTCGGATGCCAACAACAGCGGCAACGTGTCGCTGGCCGATATCGGTACCGTGACCAACAAGTGGAGCACGGCGGGATTCGGGTGCGCCACGTTCGGCAACCCTTGCCCCGAGTAGGAGTGTCTTTTTCAGAAACAATTTAATTTGCCTCCCCGCAACCACGCGTGCTCACGAGCACGCACTAGGAGGAATCGCGTGTCTATTTTGAAAGCTCCGGTGAGGAGCCTGGGGGTACTCGGCGTCGCTGCTCTGGCGATGATCGCCGCGTTCGCCTTTGGTGAACCACCGGTCAACACAGGAGCGGCCGGCTTCGGCACCGTCTCGGCTGTCTCCTCGGCGTCCTTCGTGGCGCCCAGCAGCAGCTTCACCGTGACCATCTCGCAAAACTCCCCGCAGACCACAACCGGCCTAGGTGTGGATCTTACCTTCGATAGGGCGGTCCTGCAGGTCACCGACGTGTCTCCGGCCAGTCCCGCCTACACGGGGTCGGAATTCGCGATCGGTGAATCCAACCCGGCTGGCGCGGATGCCTTCCCGATTCCTTTTGGAGCCTCGGAAGCGGGCGCTTCGTGCGCGAGCCTCAACGTCACCGATGAAGACGGGGATGGCTTCGTGAACGACGGTTGCTCGGCCCAGGGCACCGGCGAAATCGAGCAGTGCGCTGACGCGATCGACCTCGAGATCGACGGTGTGTCCACAGATGGCACTACCAACGACGGCTGTCCGTCGCGCGGCACCCAGCCCGAGGCCGCGATCGACTGCGGCAACGGCCTGGACAACGACGGCGACGGCTTCCCCGACGATGGCTGCGCCACCGTTGGCGTCCAGCCCGAAGTCGCCTGCAGCGACGCCGCTGACAGCGACGCCGATGGACTCACCAACGACGGCTGCCCGGCTGTCGGTACGGCGGAGTCCAGTTCGACCTGCGGAAACACCCTGGACGATGACTTTGATGGCGCCGTGAACGATGGCTGCGCCACCCGGTCGAGCGAGTCCGGTTCCTACTGCAACAACAGCCTCGACGACGACGGAGACACCGTCCCGAACGACGGGTGCGTGACCTTCTCCGCCGAAGTGGGTACCCAGTGCTCGCCCGGCAACGTCGCTGACGAAGACGGCGACGGCTTCATCAACGACGGCTGTCTCTCGGTCCAGGTGGCCGAGTCCAGCTGTGCGAACCTGATCGACGACGACTCTGACGGCCGGCTCAATGATGGCTGTGTCGTCAGCGGGACCGCCGAAGCAAACCAGTGCTCCGGCAGCTCGGACAACGACGGCGACGCCGCTGTCAACGACGGCTGCCCGGCCACCGGCCAGGCAGAGGTTGGTTACCAATGCCAGGTGACCAACACCGTGGACGACGATGCTGAGGGCCGCGCTAACGATGGCTGCAACGCTATCGGCGGCGGCGAGACCGAGGACGACTGCCTCGGCTCCGTAGACGACGACGTCGACGGTCTGGCGAACGACGGCTGCGCGGCCGGCGGTAACCAGCCGGAGGTCGCCTGCGGCGACGCTGTCGACAGCGACGGCGACGGCTTCGTAAACGACGGCTGCCCGTACGTTGGCGTAGGTGAACTCCTGCACCAGTGCGGGAGCGACACGACGGACGACGACCTCGATACGATGGTCAACGACGGCTGCCCGACCGTCTCCGGCGAGACGGGATTGCAGTGTGCGCTCGGCAACGTGGCCAGCGAGGACGGCGACGCCCTCGTGAACGACGGTTGCCCCCAGATCGGCGGCGCCGAGCAAGTTACCAGCGTCTGTCTGGACGCTGTGGACGGCTCGGATGCTGACGGCGTGATCAACGACGGCTGTCCGGCCGTCGGTCAGGCTGAGGGCAGCGCAAGCTACCTGACCGCCTGCGTCAACGGCATCGATGACGATGGCGACAACATTGTCAACGACGGTTGCCCGGCCAGCGGCTCGGCGGAGAACTCCACGATCTGCACGAACGGCACGGACGATGATGGCGACGGCGTCCTTAACGACGGCTGCAGTGCGTTCAACGCCTCGGAATCAGGTGGCGGCTGTGGCGCCGACACCCTGGACAACGACGCCGATGAGGCGATCAACGAAGGTTGTCCGGTCGTAGGCACCGCTGAAGCTCAGCAGTGCTCTGACACGGCGGACAGCGACGCCGACGGCCTCGCCAACGACGGCTGTGGCTCCACCGGCCTTCCCGAAGCCGGTGCTCAGTGCGAGGCCGACAACGTGGCCGACGACGACAGCGACACCTTCATCAACGACGGTTGCCCGCGGCAGGGTGCCGCGGAAGCCGCCATCGACTGTGCGAACGGCGTTGACAACGACGGCGACAAGCTGGTCGACGATGGCTGTGTCGAGACCGTCTGCGACGACCTCGACAGTGACGGCGACCTGGTCGTCGATGACGGCTGCTTCCCGCCGAACGAGTCCGGAGTTGCCTGCGACAACTGGCTCGACGACGACGCGGATGGCCGCATCAACGACGGCTGCGTCCCGAACGAACTTTCGGCCATGGCGCGCGCGAACACGCTCGACGGCGTGATCAAGCGCTCCAGCCCGTTCTTTGTTCCCGGAACCGGATCGGTATCCGCGGGCGCTAAGAGTGCATTCGTCGTGACCTTCACGGCGACGGCGACGAACTGTGTGGGCACCACGATCACCCTCTCCAACGCGGAGATGCTGGACTCGACCGGTGGCCCCGTAACCACCGCAGTGGGCGCGCCCATCAACGTCGGGGTGGCCTCCACGGCTGACTGCGACAGCGACGGCGTGGCCAACACCACCGACAACTGCGCGTTCGTCTCGAACGCGGGACAAGGAAACGCTGACGGTAACTTCATCGACCAGACGCCGCCGTCCACCCAGGACGACCGGACGATCGTGAACAGCGACACCATGGGTGATGCCTGCGACAGCGATGCCGACAACGACGGGCTCTCGCCCGCCGCCGAGGCCGCTGGCTGCAACGGCAGCGGCCCCCTGAGTGACACCGACAGCGACTTCGACGATGACCGCGTGCTGGATAACGCTGAGTGTATTTTGCTCACGAATCCGGCGAGCGCGGCCAGCAAGCCCTCGGCCGCCGCCTGCGGTACCACGACTGACTCCGACGGCGACAGGCTCACCGACCGCGCCGAGTTCTGCGGCTACAACTCGAACCCGAACGCGATCGACACGGACGGCGACCAGGACGGCAATCCGCCCAACGTCAACCCCTTGCTGAACCTCACGAGGGATGGCTGCGAGGCAGCGTCGTTTAACAACGATCGCGTCGTCAACTCTGGCGACTCGCTCTTGGTCGTCAACCAGATCATTGCTCAGCCAGTTCCGGCGCTCCGGCTGGCCAGCATGGATGTGAACAAGGACGGTGCGGTGAACGTGGGAGACCAGCTACTGGTCGTCCTGTTCATCTCACCGGCGGGCCAGTGCCCGTAGTGAACATGGCGGTCCTTGCGTGGGGATACCCACGTAGTGGCTAAAGAATGGGGCCCGGCCAAGCGCCACCTGGCCGGGCCCCATTCTAACGACTCTGGAGCCGCGGAGACGCGGCCGGTTGGCGACCGGACAGGTTGGATTGGGAGGACAGTTCGTGGCGAAGCGACACATGAAGTTAGCGGCCCTGTTCGGCGCGCTCGTAGTTCTCGCGATCAGCGCACGGGCCGCGCCGGTAGAGGCCGCAACGGGCACCTTGCGGGTCGATCCCGGCACCCTAGAAGCCCCTGGCGGTACCGAGTTCACGGTGAAGATCATCCAGAACGCCGATGTCGGCACAACAGGCTCGCAAGTCTCGTTGCGTTTCGACATCGGCATTGTGGAAATCGTCAGCGTGGAGGCGGGCGCCCCCTACGTCTCCGGGCAGTTGCTCTTGCAGGGCACCCCCGAAGAAGCGGCCGCGGAAGCGAATCAGACAGGCCTCCTGCGCTGCGTCGCGACATTCCTCCCTCCCGGCGGCGGATCCGTGCCAGCGGGTGACGCGGAGTTTCTCATCATCAGGATGCGCGCCAGGGCCGGTGGTACGTCGCCGCTTTCCCTCGTCGGTGAAGGCTGTGGCGGCGAAGCAAGCAAGATCGAGATGTTGGATGCTGATTACACCAGCATTGACGGCGTGACGGGAACCAGCGGTTCTGTCACCGTCACCGGCGCCGCCCCGCCGCCTCCGGGCGTCACGCCTCCTGCTGGCACGCCCACTCCTGCTGGAACGCCTACGACCGCCATCGGCACGATCGTCCCAAAGACGCCAGGCGCCGCCGGCAGCCCCGTAAGCACCGTACTAAGTAGCGGTGTCATTCCCGCCACGGGCGGCTCTCGCTTCACGCTTTCCCCGCAAGTCTCGGGAGCCGAGAAGGGCCAGCCGTTCAAGATTGAGATCAAGCACACATCCGACAAGCCTGTCGCACTGGCGGCGGTGCAGTTCAAGTTCCGCAAGGAACTCGTTCAGGTCGAGAGCATCGAACCGGGGCCGAATTGGACCTCGGCGACGGGTGCCAGCGCGCAGGCGTTGACCGCCGTGGTCACCAATGCCAACGAGAACGGCTCGGTAGAGACCAACTTCTCGTTGAGCTCGAGTCCCGCGCCGGTGGGCGAATCGACGCTGATCACCGTGAACATGCTGGGTGGCCAGCGCGACGGCAAGTCGACGGTTGACTTCGTCTCCGTGTCGCTCTCCGACGCTGATGGCAACCCCATTGAGGCGACCTTCGAGAATGGCGAGATCCTCATCGGCTCCGGTGGCGGAGGTGGCGGTAGCTTGACGACGATTCTGCTGTTCGTACTGTTACTGCTCGTGCTGGGCGCGACGTTCGGGGGCTCCTACTTTCTCATCCAGCGCCGCAAGCGTCAGTGGGCAGGCGGATGAGCGTCCCGAAACTCAGCCTTCGCTCCTGGCCGAAAATCCTCGCCCTGTCCCTGGGAGCCATCCCCGTGGGCGTCTTCATCGCGATGATCGTCGCGCTCAGCCTCCGCGCGGAGGGCGCCGTCACCGACCTCTCCGGGCCCCAGCGCGCCATCGGTGCCACGCCCACTCCCGACATACGCGCCACCCCGACGGCCACGATCCCGAAGGAAAAGCCGGTCGAGAACCTCAAGAAGCTCTTCGGGACCGAGTTCTCGACGCAGCTCTCCAGCGGCACCGGCCGCTACGGCCTNNCCGCTACGGCCTGCGTCCCGCCATCATCGGGACGATTTCGCTCGTGGTGGTCGCGATGGCCCTCGCCTTGCCAATCTCTCTCGCCATGGGAGTGTTCTCGTCAGAGTTCCCGCTCTGGTTCCTGGGACGCTGGCTTCGCGTGCTGCTCGGCATCCTGGCGGGCATTCCGCCTATCGTCTACGCCTTACTCGCGGTGGTCTTTGTCGGGCCGTTCATTTCGAACAAGTTCGCCGCCGACTGGGTGGGCCCCTCTGATCCCCGGGCCATCGGCCCCGAGGGCCTGATTCCGGGATGGCCCCCACCTGACGTGCCCTGGAATGCTGGCGCTTTCCCCTGGGATCCCACCGGAGGCGACAACAGCCTGATCCTCGCGTCGATCATGCTCTCATTGCTGGTGGTGCCATTCCTCGCCCCGCTCATCGAGGACGCCCTTCGCAACGTCCCCCGCGAGCCGAAAGAAGCGTCGCTGGGACTGGGCGCGACGAAGTGGTACACGCTGCGTCGCATCACCATCCCTCGCGCCATGCCCGGAATCATCGCCGCCACTGGCCTCGGCACATTGAAGGTGCTGGGCGATGTCATGATCGTCTACTTCGTCGTAGGTATCGAGGCAGGCATGCCAAACCCGCTCTTCGACTTGCTGGAGCGAACCGCGCCGCTCACGTCGACGGGTGCTGCGCTCGTCGGTGGTGTGAACAATCCCGACGCCTGCAACTCCAACCCGCGCGACTGCTCCGTCGGCTATTTCAGCGCCATGCTGCTGCTGGTCATGGCGCTCGTCATCGTCGTCGCCACGACGGTACTGGAAAGCAGATTCAGAAAGCGGTTGGGCGTATGACCGCGATGCCCGGCCCCCGCGCCGATGCCGCGATCGCCCGGCAGGCACCCTCCAGCCGCCCCCTGGCGCAGCCAGGGCCCGCGCCAGAGTTCGCGTGGTGGCGATACCCGGCGCTTGTCCACCAGAGCATCCCAAGCGTCATTTTTGGCATCTGCGCCGCCGGCGTGGCGGCGGGCACGCTTTCGCTATCCATCAACTCGCTGGACTTCCTGCGACTGCCGCTGATGGGTCTGATGACCCTGGCGCTGGCCGGGCTGGCTGCATATGCCCGACGGGAAACGGGACACTGGGAGCGGGGCAATCTGCTTCTGCCGGTGCTGGCACTCGCGGGCACGGTGTTCCTTATCTTCTGGCCGGAGTACCTGTATGGCCACGATATCAACGGGATCATCCACCGCTCGCTCTTCATGTCACTGATCCTGTTGGCGATAGGCCTGCCGGCAGCTTGCAACGCTTTGTTCTGGGTTCTCGGCGGATCGCCTTCGTCGTGGGACACCTCCCGCTATCCCCTCATCATGTATCCGATCCTCGTCGTGCTCTTCATCTACGGCGCTCTTCTCTGGAAGGTCGCCAGCGAAGGCTTCCCGAACCTGAGCTGGGGCATTCTCACCACCGCCTACGATCGCGACATCACCAGCGGTACTTTCGAGCGCACAGCTGGCATGAAGAACTACATCCTCGGGACGGCGCTCCTCATCACCATGACCGCGGCGCTCGCGCTGCCCATAGGCATCGGCGCCGGCATTTGCATGAGCGAGTATCCCGGCTGGGTCTCCAATGTCGTCGGCTTCTGTACCCAGATGTTGCGGGCCATCTCCGTGTTCATCCTCGGTATCCTCGCCTTCTCGATCGCCGATTGGTCGGAGGGATATAACGTCGGAACCTGGCAGTCAGACCTGTTTCGTGGATTCTATACAAGCGACGACGGGTTCAAGATCGCGGCCCATGGCTCGTTTATCACGGCATCGCTCGTGCTGTCACTCCTTGTCATTCCCGTCATCGCCCGCTCTACCGTCGAGGGCTTTCGCTCGATACCGAGAGAGATGCGGGAAGGTTCCGTCGCCCTGGGAGCGACCGAAGGGCATGGATTCCTCTTCCTGCTGTTTCCGTGGGCGATCCCAAACATCATCACGGGCCTGCTTCTTGGTTGTGCCGAAGCCGCCGGAAGCGTCACTGTCATCCTGTTCATCGCCGGTTCGGGTGAGTTCGGGGTAGGGCCGCGGAACGAGGCAACCTCTCTGTCGTATCTCGTGTACTACGCCAGTCGCGGCGACACCGAGTACCTCAAAGTGATGGGCCAGTATCAATACACCGCGGCGCTGATGCTGTTGTTCCTTACATTCGGACTCAGCATCCTCGCGTTGGTCCTGAAGCAGAAGTTCGGGGCGCGATACCGGGGCGGTATCTCAAACTAGAAAGAACAAGGAGAAGCCAGTGGCGGGCACCATCCAGATATCGAACCTGCATATTTCATACGGCGCGAACGAAGTCGTGCGCGGCATCGACTTGATGTTCCTGCCCGGCACCGTGACGGCCATCATCGGCCCATCCGGATGCGGGAAGAGCACCGTCCTCCGCTGCCTGAATCGCATGAGCGACCTTACCCTCGGGTGCAAGGTGGAAGGCAGCGTCCTGCTCGACAATGAAGACATCTTTCGCATGGATCCCGTCAGCCTCCGCCGTCGCGTCGGCATGGTCTTCCAGAAGCCGAATCCGTTCCCGATGTCGATTCGCGAGAACGTCGTCTACGGCGTCCGCGCCCAGGGTGGCGTGCAGGGCAGCTTCATGCCGCTGGTGGAAGGCGCTCTCACCACAGCCGCGATCTGGGACGAAGTGAAGGATCGGTTGCAGGACAACGCCACAGGATTGTCGCTCGGCCAGCAGCAGCGCCTGTGCATCGCCCGCGCCCTCGCTGTCTCACCTGAGGTCATGCTCATGGACGAACCAGCGGCATCCCTCGATCCCATCTCCACGGCGGCGCTCGAACAGAGCATTGTGGCGATGAAGGGCAAGTACACAGTCGCCATCGTCACGCACGACATGCACGAGGCGCAACGCATCTCCGACTACACTGTCTTCATGTACATGGGTAAGGTGATCGAGCACGCCGAGACCCGGCGGATGTTCGCATCTCCCGAACAGCCAGAGACTCGCGAGTACCTGTCCGGGAACCTGCTGACCGCGCCTCTGACCGCTTAAGCGCCTTCCTTGATCAGGCGCTTCGCAAATCCACGCGGATCGGCTTTTCCGCTCACCTGGACGAATTCCGCCGCCGCGGCAATTCGCTTGTACTCCCGCTCGGCGTCTCCGGGCGCCCGCGTCGTATCGAATACGCCAAAGTCCTTCGCCGTGATGTGCATCGCGTCCAGTGAAGAGGCCGGATCCAGCGGCCGAACCTCCAGCCCCGTACCACTGGGCCGCCACGCGAGGCTGTACGCCCGCACCAGGTCTCCGTCCAGGCGTTCCCGAGCGCCCAGCGACCGTCCTACGTCGACGTCCGTCTTGTCCTCGATCTGCCACAGCTCTTCCGGCGGTAGGCCTTCATACAATGGCCGCTTCTTGGCACTCAGCAGCCGTGACAGTGACTTGCTAGCCAGCAGCGTGCCCGGATTCACGCGGGGCTTCTTCGGCATGCCCACCGCATGCACACGCCCCTTCTCGACACGCAACAACACGCGATCATTGCTCAGGAAGTCGTATCCTCCGCGCTCGATGAGCTGCAGAGCAAGTGAGCTCTTCCCGGAACCGGAGTTCCCGAGGAAGATCGTCGCCTCGTCTGTACCCGTGCGTACGACTGCTGAAGCGTGCAGCATGGAGTATCCGCGCTCTACAAGTGAGCGGCCGAACAGCGTGCCGACGAGGTTCACGACCTGGTTCAAATTCTTTTCGATATCGCCAACGATCGCCGCCCCGTCATCGCCCAGCTTGATCAACATGCCCGTACGATTCTTCAGGATGAACCGGGTGCCTTTGGCGTCGTAGTAGCTCTCTTTAGGGACTCTGTCGGGTTGAGCGGGCCGCTGCCACACCTTCATGCGCGCAGGATCGTACGCCGGCTTCTCCCTCAGCGCCCGCAGCACGATGTCCGGCGCGTTTCCGTCCCCGGCCAGGTGCAGGCCAAAATACGACTTCAGCCGGGTCGCCGCGCGCAGGCTGTTCGTCTCTACATCGATGCGATAGTGCAAGAACCGCAACCGCACCGTCGCCCACGCCGGGTAGTCCGCGCCAACCGTTCGCTTCATCGTGCCCTCAATGTGCTCACGATATGTCGTGCGTAGTCCACTGACGCATCACGACCGCAGGCCTCCTTGAGGCCGCGAAAGCCACCGAACGCGCTCACTTCATACAACAGGAAGTCATCGCCCTGTTCCACCAGATCCACCACTGTATAGTCGAGTCCAAACGCTCGTGCGGCCTGTTCTGCGTATGCGATTCCTCGCTCCGAAAGAGCACAATGCGTATATCGCCCGCCCGCATCCGTGGTCGTCATCCACTCCCCATCACGGGCTTCACGAAAAAACGCCCCGACCAAGGTTCCGCCGATGACGGTCGCCCCGATGTCACGCCGCGGAGCCTGCACAAACTTCTGCACGAGGTATCGCTGGTTACCGCCAGCCAGCGCCGCCGCATCGATTGCCTTCTGGTTCGTGCCGTCGAGGCGGATCATCCCACGTCCTTTGGAGGTGTAGACGGGTTTCACAACGCAGTCACCGAGCCTCCTGATCGCCGCGGCAAGGCCTTCCTGCGATTCCGCCGCGATGGTCTCCGGTATTGGCAGCCCCGCCTCCGCCAGCCGCATCATCATCCGGTATCGATCCATTGCGACATCGATCACGTCCGCCGGACTGAAGACCCGCACGCCGGCCGCCTCCAGTGCCCGGAGCGCATGCAGCCGCAGCCGTCCCCACGCGCTGGACTGGTCACCCAGCTTCTTCACGGCCACGCCATCGAGTTGTCGCAGATCGTTCGCTTGCCACTCCACCAGTCCCGTGGCAAGGTCGTGCGTCGTGTCGCCAAGGGAGAACACGAACGAATCGGCGCCCTCCGCGCGGAGAGACGCCGCTAGCTGTTCGCTTGACCAAGCGCCGGAAATACCAGCGACGCCAATCCTCATAGCCGCATTGCGCGCATGCCCTTCTTCAGGAACTTCAGTCCCTCGATGAACAACGCCTCCGCCCGCTCGGCATCATCTGTCAGCCGGGCCGAGGTGATCAGAGCCCGCGCTCGCGCCAGCTTCAGCCGGCTCTCGAAGTGCGTATCGTGGTTTTTGGTCGCGAACTCAGCGATCGACTCGATCATCCCATCGTTGACCAGCTCGATGATGCGCGCGGTTTTCTTCTTCGGGAACTGGCGGAATGATGACGTCATCAGCACTCCCACGTCTCCGGCGAAGTCGCCGTATCGAGACCGATGTACATCGATAAACACGACCTGCCGTGTCGCTGCATCAAATACAACGTTGTTCGCATTCAGATCGCCATGAATCCAGACGCTGAATGGTGGTGCCAGCAATGCCTCCTTCTTTTGCAGTACGTCCAGCGTCCCGTAGATGCCGCCATGCTTGCTCAGCTCTTCCTTCGCGATACCTTCGAGGTCCGGGTGCTTGCGCAGGACTTCACGCATGCGCGCTCGGATCTGCTGCGAATAATCGATCCGCGGCGGGCGGGCGATCAGCGTGCTGCTCCAGATGTCGAGCATCGCCTCTAGGAGCGATCGCATGGCCGCAAACTTGCCCTCGTCGTTGTCTGGCGCAAGCAGGATGTCTTGCAGAAGCGCCCCTTCGGCAAACTCGCGCAGAACAGCCCGCCTGTCCTTGTCCTGCGCCTTCCCGATCAGGCGCGGAGTGCGCAGGGGCGCCAGGTTCTCCCACTCGATGACGCGGTCGATCTCCTGCTCTATCTTGGTGCGGCGCCCTTCCTTGAACAGGAAGCGTTGGCCGTCGGGACTATCGATCTCCAGCACGATGGCCCCGGAGATGCCGTCCCAGAAGTGCCGGTACACAACGTTACTGCTGGTGTGGTCCGCCTCTGCCAGCAGCGTTTCCAGTTGCTTGAACTGTGGGTACTTTAGGCGCGTGCCCGTTACCGCGAAGAACGCCGCCTCTCCGATATTGAGCGCGAAGTCGGCTGTCTTCTCGAGGTATTTCATTGCCGCCAGCACATGCAGCAAGTACCGGGCGTGTCCCTCCCCTTTGTCCAGCAGGGCCATCACCTGGTGAAGCTTCTTTACGTATAACTCATCAAGTTCGCGCTCGCGTTCACAGGCCGACTTGGCCAGGTCCAGGTTCTGCGTCACGAACCCTTCGAGGCCTTCTGTGAAGGCCAGCGTTGCGATTTCGGCCAGGTCGTTGATCGGGAAGTCGATGGTCGGCGCAGGCTCATGGGCCAGCATAATCGAGTGTTTGGCGATATGCGTCGCCGCGTCGCCGATCCGTTCCAGGTTGGACAGGACGCGCAGCGCTGCACGCCACCTGCGGCCTTCCGAGACGTTGGCGCCAGCAACGCCGATCGCCTCAAAAATGCGCTCTTCGAGGGCCGCGTTGAGGTTGTCCACGATATCGTCGCGCTCGACTACCTGGTCTGCGCTCGACGGGTCGCGGTCGTGAAACGAAAGAAGCGCATCATTGAGTTGATCGCGCACCGTGGCGGTCATGCTCTGTAGAGCCCGTTCGAGATCTCTCATCGGAGGCGCGCGTCTCCTACGCACAGGGAAGCCCTGTACCTAATGCCCCTATCCGTCCTGGGTGGGGGTGCTACTCGGCGAACGTGCCAGCTTCGGCGGGAGCCGCGCCCGGCACAATCAGGAGACTCGGCGGTGGCGCTGCTTCGTCCGTCCGGCGTTGACGCCAGGACAGACTGAGTTCCACGCCAGCCTTGCCCTTTTCGGCATCTCCCGCAGCGGAGAGCTCGATCTTCACTTCATCCGCAAGATCCAGGGTCAGTGACGAGTCGCCCGACTCAAGCAGCATGCTTCGCTCGCGAATGCCCTTCGCCAGCGCTTCGAGGTACTGCGCGGCTTCTTCAGCCGGTACAGAGCCGGAAAATGAGATCTTGTCCTTGGATGACATCTGTTTTCCCTCCAGTGTGGTAGCGGGGGCGCCCTATGCGACGGAGATCTCCTCTTCCGCCGCCATCTTCCACTTTGCGATGCGCTTGATCTCCTGGCACAACTCGGCGACTGATCGCGCGTACGGCTTAGCGTGCACCTTCGTCCGTCGCCCGTCGAACGCGTCGCGCAGGCTCCGGTAGTCCACCTTCTCCGCCTCGAACATGGTCGCTCGGATACCCACTTGCAGGTAGAAGTGCGCGTCGCTCCCGCCTGACAGCGGGAGGTCGTGCTTTTCCGACAATGCGATCACCGGACGCTCGCCGCCGTGGTCGCGGCCGTTCACTTCCACAGCGTGCACCAGATCAAAGATCCGCTCGTCGAGCTTGCCCGCTTCTTTCCCGAGCCGGAATGGGTGAGCGAGGATGAGAATCAAGTCGCGATCTCTCGCCGCCTGTGCGAATTCGAGTGCCGGCGCATGATTCCATTCCGAAAGGCGCGGCCGAAACGCTTGATCCAAACTGTGAATCTGATCCAGCGGCCCAACGACGATGAAGTCCACGCGTTCACCGACCGTTACCTCCGTGCCCGATAGCACGGAGAACTCTGGGTCTACTTGGTAGACGCCGTCGCGGTACTCAAAGTTATCGAGAAGCCACTGATGCATATCCCAGAAGTTCACGGCGTGGATGTGCTCGGTCAGCGCAAGGCCATCGAGACCCCGGCGCTTGGCCAGCCGCACCAGCCGTTCGAGGTTCCCGTGGTCATATTCGAAGCTTTTCGAAAGTCGGCTGTGGACGTGCAGGTCGATCTTCTTCAAGGTGGCCCCTTCCTTAGTTCTTTTCATAACCCACTCGCGTTAACGGCAAGTTAAGCCCCGTTAACAGTCGGTATTGGTATCCCGCTTACTCGCCCTAACAATACAATCGAGGCTGCTGCGTCTGCCATCTGTCGACAGCCTCCGATCGCTTCCAGTGGACGAAGGGAAGCGGGTGCCTTTGGAGGCACCCGCTTGCAGAGAAATCGCCAATAGTCGGCCCAATGAGCGCGGGCTCTATTTTGTCGCCTCCAGCTTCGTCAGGTTCTGCGCATAGATAGCCGCCTCAACCTGGACGTAGCCGACATCCGACACCAGTTGCGGATTCTCCAGCACGAACTTCAAATACCCGCGCACCTGCGGCTTGTCTTTGAGCTTGTCGTTGTTCACGTACATGTACAGCGGCCGTGACAGGGAGTAGCTCCCGTTCAAAACCGTGCCCTCGCTCGGACCGACGCAGCCGCGCCGCGTATCAGCCGGCTGGGGTTGACCGTCCTTCGTAATATCCCGGTCCAGATCGAGAGCCTTCAGCCGGGCCTCGTTTTCCTTGTAGTAGGCATATCCGAAGTACCCGATGGCGCCCTTGTCCCGCTCGACACCCTGCACCAGAACGTTGTCGTCCTCGCTGAACGTGTCGCCGGGGTTGTTTCGTGATTGGTCGACGACCCCGTTTACTTCCTCGGTGAAGTAATCGAACGTGCCGGAATCGGCGCCGGGACTGAACACCGAGAGCGCCTGGTCCGGGAACGACGGGTCGACCTGGTTCCAGTTGTTGATCGTGCTGCCGGTGTCGAAGATCGCCCGGAGTTGCGTGAACGTCAGGCACGTCGCCCACGTGTTCTCCGGGTTCACCGACACGGTGAGCCCGTCCACGCCGACTCTGAATTCCGTCAGATCGATACCCTTGTCGGCACAGGCCTGCGTCTCTTCCCGTTTGATCGCTCGGGATGCGTTGCTGATGTCCGTCTCACCCCGGCAGAACTTCTCGAATCCACCGCCGGTGCCCGAAATACCGACCGACACCTGCACGTCGCTGACTTTGCCGTACTCTTCCGCCGCCGCCTCCGCGATGGGGCCAACCG
>CXWL01001883.1_pt1 | contig 71670 bp, 105 predicted proteins | sample 590931 | NCBI WGS metagenome assembly CXWL01 (sample SAMEA3498368, study PRJEB10139) | groundwater metagenome | biome: water well; material: biofilm material | place: Germany | collected 2015-04-27
GCGTGTTGGAGGCCGACGAGTCCTACATCGGCGGCAAGCGGCACGGAAAGCGCGGGCTCGGGGATTGGATGAACAATCCCAAAAATTTATAAGTCTTAAATGTGGACTTCAAAAAGACATTTGGGGTCGAGATGGTAAAAAGAGTTGGAACTTAACGTGCTCTGAGCAACCATGAGGACTTCCCTAATCATTAAGGCCGGCGCTCTTGCGCTTCTGCTTATATCGCTCCAGCTTGTACTGGGAGGTATTCGATGATGAACTTCATGCAGACATGCCCGTACCTGTACGGGTTTATAATGTTCATGTCCGGCCTCGGCGTGGGCATAACGGCCATCGCGTTCTTTACAGTGTACCAGGATGCCGAAGAACAGTACGCCAAAGGCTTCCGGTCCGGCCGTGACGCTGGCCGCATGCGTGGGTAATCTAGAATTCCGTGGCCTCCGTGTCCGCCCTCACCCGTCAATGAACGGGAAGAAAGCGATCGTAAGACACGGCGGTGAGTGGTGGGTTAGCTATCTAGTTTATTCGCTGTTGCAGACTGAATACATAGCGATGATTAAATCTCTTACGGTAGTGGAGTCAAAATGATCACTTCTTTCATCGGCGTCATCGGCTCAGGTAAGGACTACCGCGCAGAACAGCTTGCCGAATCCGGCGCGTTGCGCGTTGACTTTAAGGATGGTCTGCTCGACATGGCATCCGACATCGCTGGCTATAACGTTCGTGAGGACTACGAATGGTTTAAGGAGAACATCGTCGGCGTTCGGCGCCCGGCGAACCGTTTCCAAGAAGCGTTCATCGTCACCGATAAGCGCCAAATCCTGGCTGAGAGTCCTGACGCCATGACCGGGCGCCGCTTGCTTCAGCGCCTTGGTACGGACACCATGCGCAAGCGGGATAAAGACTACTGGGTCAACCAATTTATTAGCGCGGTCGGCTTCCATGCAAACGTCGTTAATGCGGACTGCCGCTTCCGCAACGAAGTCAATGCAATCCTTAAGCTCGACCCAGCGGCAAAATTTATCTTCTGTGACTATCGTTCGTCGCGCTACGATCCAACGTCTACACACCCATCCGAAAACCTAGCGCAACGCCTCCTCGAGCAAGGACTTAAGGACGGCGACGCGATCTATCACGACAACTTCTTCAACGCGTTCTTTTTCTAATGATCCTCCGCCCGTACCAAGGGGAAGCCGTTCCCCTAATTCATGATGCGCTAATGCGTGTCCGGTGTGTCGCCTACACCCTGCCAACTGGCGGCGGCAAGACTGTAATCTTCGCCGAGATCGCGCGCCTATGCCATGAAGCCGGGACCGAAGCGGTGATTATGGTACACCGCGACACCCTGCTTCAGCAGGCCTCAGACAAGCTAAACGACATCAACGTCCTACATTCCATTATCGCGCCTAAACGAACGGACTTCGGCGACCGAGTTAAGATCGCCTCGGTCCAAACCCTGGCGCGGCGCCTGGAGCAATACAAGTTCAAGCTCTACATTATAGATGAAGGTCATCACGCAATAGCCGGTTCGTATAGGAAAATCCTTGACGCAGACCCTGATGCCAGTGTGTTGTTAGTGACCGCAACACCGCTCCGAATGGATGGCCGCGGGTTAGGTGAGATCGCACAAGAGCTTATCGTTGGTCCTACCGTCCGGCAGTTAATGGACGATGGTTATCTAACGGAGGCCGTGTCTTATGGGGCGTCGAAGGTTGTTGATATTGCCCGCGCACGTACGACCGGAGGTGACTACAATGTTAAAGACATCCAAGACATTATGGATCGTAAAGAAATTACAGGTGATGCGGTGGATCACTACCGTCGCCTGTGCCCTGGCGCGCCTGCTATTGCGTTCTGCGCGACTGTACAGCATGCGCAGGATGTGGCGGCAGAGTTTAGGGAAGCCGGTTTTAAGTCGGAGTCCATCGATGGACGGATGCCGACGTCCGTTGTCCGGGAGCGTTTGGCCGGTCTTAAAAGTGGGACAGTCCAGGTTCTCACTTCGTGCGATCTCATATCCGAAGGATTCGACGCTCCGGGGGTCGTCGCTGGCATCCTATTACGACAGACGAAGTCTTTAGCAGTCTACATGCAACAGGTCGGCCGGCTCCTAAGGCCGTTCTACCATCCCGGCATGCCACTGGACACACGTGAACAACGTATAGCGGCCATCGCGGCCTCCGGTAAGCCGCGCGCAATCATCCTTGACCACGCTGGCAACGCGTTTCGCCATGGGTTAGCGGACGAGGATCGAGAATGGACGTTGGAGTCTAAGAAGAAGCGGCCGGACAGTGGGCCGGGAGTTAAGGCTTGTCCGATGTGCTTCTCTTACTGTAAGCCATGGGACAAGTCTTGCAAGGTGTGCGGCCATGTGTTCGTCGTGGTGGCCCAGGAACGGGAACAGGGCTACACCCCTGGGGAATTGGCCGTTATTGATCCAAGAATGTTGAGCCGGATACGGCGGAAGGAGGAGGCCCAGGCGCGGACGTATAAGGAGCTTCTCGAGCTTGCGCGTAAGCGTGGGTACTGGCCGGGGTGGGCGTACAGACGTTGGATTGAGCGCGGTGGGAAGCCGGAGGATGCGAGATAGGTCTTGACAAGATAATCAACTCCTGTTATAATGTAGGTATGGATAAAAACTACATCGTCGTCGCACACGTTACGGAAAGCAAGCTCGAGAAGTTGATGGAATTTCTTAAAAAGGAAGGCATAGACTTTGAGCACCCGGACCCAGTTAAAGACGAATAAATTCCTTCTTATAGCCTGTAGTTTAGAGAAAAGTCCCGTGCCCACAATGGCGCGGGACTTTTATATTGGTGCCATTTTCCGGCTCGCGCTTCAGTATGCGGATATGGTCTCCCTTAAGCCAATGGTTCTATCTGCAAAGTATGGCATTGTTAAAGACATGGATATTCTTCAACCGTATAACGAAAAACTAAAATCTAATTATGACGGTCCATGGCCGGATGGTGATGGTTTTTTTGTTGGCGGTCCACTTTACTTCTCTTTAGCCCCAAAAACAATTCAACCGTTGATCCCGTTTGCCAGGTATGGTGAGATGTGTGCGTACTTAAATATGCTTCTAAGCGGACGCGATAGAGATGATGTTTGGGAAAGACACGAGTCACCAAAACGTGGAACTATCATCCAAACAATTTATTTAAGTCTTCTAGAACAATGGCTCACAAAGGATGAAATTTATTTAGCCCTAGTGAAAGAATTTGGTCCAAGCGAGTCGATGAAAAAAACAATTAATGCGCAACTTTCGCCTAATCGTATGGGACGAGAAAAGAATTGCGAAGTGCTAAAGGATGGCGAGAAATACCATATTAAACTTCGTTGACAGGTAGTTATAAAACCATTACACTCTGTACCACAAAATGCCAAATAATGAGACGGCCGTGATGCGTCGAATAATGCTCGGGCTCGCGGGAATCGCAACGATCTTCCGCAACAATGTTGGAGCTACACGTTTAACTGATGGTACGTTTCTTCGATACGGTGTAGGCGGGAAGGGCGCCTCGGACCTTCTTGGATGGAAATCAATCGTGGTCGGTCCGCACCACGTAGGTCAAAAGCTGGCGGTGTTCGTCGCCATCGAAGTTAAAGACGGCTCTGGCCGCACAACTCCCGAGCAAGATCATTTCATCAACGTCGTTGCAGACGCTGGCGGTCTAGCCGGTGTGGCTCGTTCTACTGAGGACGCCATGGATATTCTCGCGTGTTAAACGAGGCTCTACGTTATCTCGCGGCCGGCCTGCGGCCGATCCCTGTAGTACCAAGGCAGAAGATGCCTGCGGCGGCAAAGGCCGGCACTGCGCCAACAACCGACAGACCACTAGCTGACTGGCACGAGTTCCAGCGGAGAGCACCGACCGAAGAAGAACTCACTACATGGTTCTCTGACGGCCGGTTTAACATGGGAACCGTGATTCCTGCTTCGTGGCTGGTTGTAGACTTTGATGGTGGCAAGGCCGCTGAGGCCCTGCTGGTTGCGGCCGGCGTTGTACTGCCTGAGAACACCCCTCGGGTTATGTCCGGTTCGGGTGGGTATCACGCCTACCTGCGCTTGCCGGCTGGTGTACGGGACTTTGCCAAGGTCCCAGGCGCCAAGTTCCTGCACGCAACAGACGCCGACGGGAAGCCCTGTAAGCCGTTCGTCGAAATACTGACGATCAATAACTTCGTGGTTCTTCCTCCGTCCATTCACCCTAATGGGAAAGCGTATGAATGGGTCGTGGACTTGGATGGCAATGTGCCGGAAGTTCCGGCGAGTCTGTTGGAGCTTATTGCTCGTAAGCGGGGCTCACCAACTGAGAATAAAACGGTCAAGACCGCTAAAAATGGCAACAAGCCAGGATGGGTCGAAGAGCTTAGTAAGGGCACTGGGCCCGGAACTCACGACGACTCAATGACCAAGCTTGCCGGCCACTACCTACGCAAGCGGCTCTCGGTCGTGAACGTCATTGACATCATCTCCAGTGGGTACGGGCGGCGCAGTTGGCAGGTGCCGGGTGTGCCGTATACCATACCACTCGCCGACATTAAACGTGTAGTCGAATCCGTCGCACGAGCAGAATCTCGTAGGAGCGAACTTGATGAATCAGAATTCCAATGCCTGGGCTATGACCACGAGATTTATTACTATCTTTCACGTTCTACCGGGCAAGTCGTCGAACTCACGGCGCGTGGCCATGACAAGAACAATCTACTGCGACTTGCATCCATGCGTTACTGGGAGTCTAAGTTTGGAGGAGAGCATGGTGTTGCGTGGCAGGGCGCGCAGTCGTTCCTTATGGAAGCTCAACACAAAGTCGGTATCTTTGACCATGACCGCTTTCGCGGCCGCGGTGCGTGGTGGGACGAAGAAGCCGGCGCGGTGATGCACACTGGCGATTTCCTAATCGCCAACGAACGCTCGAGTCCCATACGCTCCTTACTCCCTGGCCGGTATGTTTACGAAATGTCAAAGTCCCTGGACGTGTCGATCGGTGATCCGCTCGACGTTGCCGCCGCACGTCAGGTCCTGGAAATCTTCGAGTCTCTCTCATGGGAACACCCGCACCACGCGCGGCTTGCCGCCGGATGGTGCGTGGTGGCGACGGTGTGTGGTGCGGTGGAATGGAGGCCTCACGTATGGATATCGGGACCGTCTGGGTCTGGAAAATCTTGGACTGTGGACCATCTTGTCAAACGCCTACTAGGGAATCTAGCGTTGTCCGCGCAGTCAACGACAACCGAGGCCGGCCTACGGCAAACCTTAGGACACGACGCTCGTCCGGTGGTGTTCGATGAAGCGGAAGCCGACGGACAGCGTGACGACGCCCGGATGGCAAACGTGCTCGGACTTATTAGGCAAGCCAGTTCTGAAACGGGTGGAGCAATTCTTAAAGGCTCAGCAGATGGGATGGCCCGTACATATCGAATACGATCCTGCTTCGCGATGTCTTCTATTAACGTGTCCGCATATCAAGCCGCCGACAGGAACCGCATCAGCATTCTAGAAATGAAGGTACCGGATGGCGAGCAGACCGTTCGTGACGCGGCGTTCGGCGCGCTGTGCGCGCGAGTCGCCGACGTGTTTACCGACCGTTATGTTGACGGGTTCCGAGCGCGGTGTATTAGGATGATCCCTACCATACGCGCGAACGCGCGGGTGTTTGCGGTGGCCGCTAGCGGACGAATAGGCTCGCGGCGGTTAGGGGATCAGGTCGGCACGTTACTGGCTGGATGCTACTCCTTACTGAGCGATGAGCCGGTGACGGCAGAACTAGCGGCGGAGCTTCTTTCGGATCAGGACCTTTCGCAACAGCAGGCTCTAAAGGAAGAGAATGATGAGCAGGATCTTTTAGATTACATCCTCCAGTCCGTTCAGCGCGTAGCCTTAACGCACGGCATGGCTGAAAAGAGCGTCTCAACTCTATTACGCGCTGTACAACATTCGGATGTACAGGAAATTAATCCACGGGACGCCATCGAATCACTGGCATTGGTTGGTATTAAATCAACAGCAGATGGAGTCGTTATCGCTAATTCGCACAAGGGCGTGCGTGCTTTGCTTACGGGAACGCACTGGGGCAAAGACTGGAGCCGGGTTCTCCGTAGGCTTCACGGTGCGGAATTGAGCGGTGTGGTGCGAATTGGCGACGGTGTGTGTCGCGGAGTTTTGGTCCCATGGGAATGCGTTAAGTTACGGGACAAAGAAAACGTAACTGATATCGTAACATGATTTTACGAGGGGAAGTTACGTTTGTTATGTTTGTAACGATAAAAATAAATATAAAGGGGGTTTTACAAATATAAGTGTTGTGTGGTGTATCCGGTTATATGTCTGTCGTGAAACGAAAAAACCGTAACACCGTAACACGCGATTTAGCGTAGTAAATCTAAACACAATTTTTCCGTAACGTTGTTACCGAGGTTGCCAAAAATGCAAATTACGATAGTCTATGACCAAGTTAAAGCGGTAATCGGCGGCAGGGTGGTAGGGGGCCTAACATACACCGAGCTCCGACTTCTTGATACGTTAAATAAGGCCAAAGGCCCCGTTTCTCGAGCCGACCTGTTTCACAGGGTATGGGGTGTTATAAGGTATAGACCCGGAGACCGCAGGGTCGACGTTATGGTGGCAAGACTCCGGCTTAAACTCCGCTCGTTCGGTATTATGATCCACGCCGTACCTGGGGAGGGCTACCGCTTATGAAACTTTCACACTCTTCGATCTCAACTTACTCAGACTGCCCGAAGAAATACGAGTTCAAGTATGTGCTACGGATGCCGGAGAAACCGAAGCACTTCTTTAGTTTCGGGAAGTCCGTCCATTCTGCACTCGAGTTTATGTACGCCGGGGAGGTTTGCCCGCCGCTAGATGACGTTCTAGAATACCTGGAGACGCACTGGGTGGACGAAGGTTATGCAGATACCAAAGCGCAGGATAAAGCCAAACGAAACGCTGACTCAATGCTTCGAGACTATTACCGCAAGCACGCCCAGGACTGGGTCAAGCCGCTTTCGGTCGAGGCCAAGTTCGACATGACCGTGGACCACGTGCGCGTCACTGGCTTTATCGACCGCGTGGATATGTTCCCGTCTGGCGATCTTCATGTAATAGACTACAAGACCGGGCAGTCATTGGACGTTACTCGAATAGACGACGACGAACAAATGACGATGTATCAACTCGCCGCGAAAACCATATACCCGGAGTCCGAAGTCGATACGGTGTCCCTATACCACGTGCCGAGCCTTACCCTACATAGCGCCAAGGCGCGGACAGAGGACAAGGTCAACGCATTAAGGGACAAAATCAAACGTACCGCGGACGCTATTGCGCGTAAGGAGTTTCAAGCGACCCCTAGTGAAAAATCTTGCTCGTGGTGCGACTTTAAGCCGCATTGTTCAGCGTGGTTATGACGAACAAACTACGTAAAGCCGCGGCGCGTAAGTTTCGAGCTCTACTTAACGAAGGAGTTCCCCGTAAACGCGCCATCCTGGCCGTCCGGGAAGCGTTGCGCGAAGCGGGACTGCCGTCATCGCAGGTGCAGTTGTATGCGTGGTGTAGGAAGTTCGGGGTAGGGGTAAAATAGGCGGTCTTGACCGTAAAATAGGTATTGACATCATGCTATATTGATGTTATACTGTAGGTATGGAAAACAAAGCATTCGATACCAGCGTTTCAATCGTAAACAAACTTCGGATTAGAATCTTCCAACTTCGGGAGCAAAAGTTAGCCCAGGAAGAAAAGTCGGCTCAGTGGTTAATTAAGGCCAATGAGACAGACGAGAAGATCACTAGAACAGAAATGGCGCTTAAGGAAGCTATGTTGGAGCAGTACGAAGGGGGGCGCTAACATGACTATTATCCTGTACTTCACCGACCATACACCTATAAGGTTCACCGGCCCGGAGGAGGAGTGCATCTTACAGGTAGCAAACGCAAGGCTTCGTCCCAGCTTTATATCGTGGGAGCATAGGCCATGAAGGCACTAGCCATCCTGGCCCTCGCCGCCCTGCTCGGCGGGTGTGCGATCGTCGAACCTAGCCAGCGTATCCAACGAGATACGTTTGGGGTGTATAATGTGTACACAATACCATGACTATCACGCTAATTCTGTTCATCTTCTTCGGTGGGATATTCACAGTCAACCGGGCTCACTACGGCGACACTGTTGCGTGCCGTCATAAGCAATGGTATCAAACGAACTTCCCAGGCGCGGCGATGCCCATGTGTAAGCCTATCGTCCAAAACCGTCTAAAACCGTAGCAGATAACCAGCCGGTGCCGGGGGTGGACCTGTTATACTCCCGGCATGGTCCCGAAGGATACGCACGTCCCCCCTGTCCCTACACCTAAAAAGGGACCTCCTCTTAGCGTCATCAAGCGCATGGACCGACGGAAAGCTCGCGTTATTAAAGCGATGCTCCGCTACGAAGTGTTCACGGTCAAGAAGGCATGCGAGATCGCCAGCGTGGACCCGACTTGTCATTATGATTGGATGCGCAATGATAAGGCATACGCAGAGGCAATCAACGACGCAATCGAAGCTCAAGTCCAACGCCTCGAGCAGTCGGCCAACGAACGCGCCATCGGTATCGGCATCAAAGCGCCTTCCGATCTTCTAACCGTTTTCCTCCTCAACGCCAAGCGCCCTGCGATCTACCGTCCCGCTGTCAAGGGTTCAGTCGAAGGTAAAGATGGTCAAACAATTACCTTCAGTCTCAGTCTCGGTGATGCGGGGGGCGCGTCCTGAGCGCCTCGACCAAGCAGAAGCTGGGCGGCACTGTCCAGTACGTCCGCCCCCCGCTCACCAAATATCAGCTAGACGCCATCTTCTGCCCAGAGCGGTACGCCGAGGTCGAAGCAACAACGAAGAGCGGCAAGACCCACGGTTGCCTTGCGTGGCTGTTCGAGCAAGCGGCCACTAAAGGAAAGAAGGGCCGCAATTTCTGGTGGGTCGCCCCGGTCTACTCGCAGGCCGCGATTGCGTATCGTCGCCTTAAGGCCGCGATCCCCAATTCCCTTAGGACCACGAACGATTCTGAGATGTCGATCACGCTCGCCAATGGCGCGGTGATATGGTTTAAGACCGGGGAGAAGCCGGATAACCTTTACGGTGAAGACGTCTATGCCATGGTGATTGACGAGGCTTCCCGCCTACGCGAGGACGCGTGGCACGCCTGCCGGTCCACGCTTACCTCCACGAATGGCCCTGTGCGGATCATTGGCAACGTTAAGGGCCGCAAGAACTGGTTCTTCCAGTTGTGCCGCAAGGCCCAGGCTGGGGAGAAGGGACATAAGTACACGAAGATCACATGGAAGGACGGTGTCGCGGCAGGTATTATCAACGCTGACGAAGTCGAACAAGCCCGGCGCGACCTACCCGCGAACGTGTTCCGGGAGCTGTTCGAGGCTGAGCCGTCCGACGACACTGGCAACCCGTTCGGCATTGCCGCTATCCGCGCCAACATCTGCCCGGTAATGTCTCCGCTTCCTCCCATCTCCTTCGGCGTGGACCTTGCGAAGTCCGTAGACTGGACGGTCATCACTGGGCTAGATGAGAATGGCCACGTCTGCCGCTTCGACCGCTTCCAAGCTCCCTGGACCGAGACCATCCGCCGAGTCCGCAACATGGTCGGCGCTGTCCCGGCTTTTGTCGACAGCACAGGCGTCGGCGATCCTATTGTAGAGAACCTCCAGCGTGGAGAGAACGGCCGTACCGGGAATTACGAGGGCTACAAGTTTTCCTCCGAGTCCAAACAGAAGCTCATGGAAGGGCTCGCAGTCGTTATCCAGCAAGGCAAGATCGCGTATACCTCCGGCATTCTGGTGCAGGAGCTCGAAGCGTTTGAATACGAGTATACGGGTAGAGACGGGCGGTCGACCGGAGTTCGCTACTCCGCACCCCCCGGCATGCACGACGACGCGGTATGCGCGCTCGCTTTAGCTGTTGCGTGTAGCTCCGTTGCGGCCGGGCGCCCCCGATGGAGGCCGGTCTAATGTTTGGATGGATCAAGGCGGTACGCAACAAGATCGCGACATCCGTGACACATCCTAGGCAATGGGACTGGCTGAACTTCGTTCTCCCGAATACGAAGATCGACTTCGCGTCCCACGTCGGCGACGGGCAGGGCTCCAACGTTTTGATGGCGCCGATCCTGTGGATATGGCGCGCATCGCTCGAGGCGAAGATGGGAGTCCTTACTGAGACTAAGGACAACGCGAAGATGGACTTCGACCACGAGCTGTCGAAGCTCCTACGCTCACCGAACCCGTTCTACTCTGGCCCCGCGATGATGCTGGCTATCATGATCTCTTGGTTTACGGATGGTAACGTGTACTTCCTGAAGGCGCGCGACGGTTCAGGTGCGGTGCGTCAGTTGTGGTACGTTCCGCATTGGATGATGGAGCCGAAGTCGAAGGAAGGAGACCTCACGGACTTCATCTCTTACTACTGCTACAATCCAGGCGGAGCGGCGAACCAGGAAATCCTCCCGAGCGAGGTCGTCCACCTGCGCCACGGTGTCGACCCCCGCAACGTGCGTAAGGGCCTAGCGACGATGAAGATTCTCCTGCGTGAAATCTTTAACGATGATGAGTCGGCCAACTTCGTCGCCGCCCTACTCCTTAACGGTGGCGTGCCGGGCGTCATCATTAGCCCGAAGGAAGGTCAAGGTGCAAGCACCGGCGACTTACAGGCGACCAAGGAATACATTAAGGTGATGTTCGGACGCTCCAAGCGCGGCGAACCGCTGGCCCTTGGCGCACCGACCGAGGTCAAGGAGTTCGGCTACGACCCGAACAAGATGAATCTCTCCGTGGTCCGTAACGTGTCCGAGGAACGGGTGTGTGCGACCATGGGCCTACCCGCGGCAGTGGTGGGCTTCGGCTCAGGCATGGAGCAGACCGCGGTGGGTGCGACCCTAATGGAGCTACACCGCATTGCCTGGGTGGACTGCCTGATCCCGAACCAGGACTTGCTAGCCGGTGAGCTTACCCGCTCACTCGCGTTGGATTTCAAGCTCAAGGATAACCAGCGTGTGAGCTTCGACCGCGACCGCGTCCGCGCGCTACAGGACGACCGCAACAAGGAAGCCGAGTACCTGGCTAAGCTGACCACGGCCGCACTGATGATGCGCTCCGAGGCCCGTAAGCGCCTACACCTAGACGTTCAGCCGGAAGACGAAGTCTATTTGATGCCGAGCGGTATTACCTTAGAGGGACCGGGCGCTCCCGAACCCGACCCGCTCCCCGAGGTCCAGCTTGACCCGGCTACCGGCCTCCCGGTCCCTGCCGCGCCCCCGGCAGTACCGCCAGCCAAGAAGGCAATCAAGCACCGCATGTCGCGCCGGCAGACTGACATCCTGCGGGCAATGGACAAGATTAAGGCTTCCTCCGAGGTTACGCTCGAGCGGCGGATGAAGGAGTTCTTTAAGGACATGGGCAAGGCCGCGGCAGAAGCCTACCTGGCATCCAGCCGTAAGTCGGCCGAGGACGAAGTCGCAGTCGAGCTCGTATTCGGTTCAATGAATGTCAACCGCCTGCGCCAGGAAGTCCGCGGCATCTACGGAACCCATTATGTCGCGGTCTATCGGCAGACGAACAAGGTGCTCGGGGCCATGGGACTCGACGTCAGCGCGGTCGACATGAATGAGTTGAAACTTTTGGCGAAGGGCGGCTCACAGGCCGGCCTACTCGACATGACCACGCAAGCCCGCGACAAGGCGCTGAAGATCATCCAGGAAGGTCGGGCCGAGGGCCGGAACTCGGACTCGATTGCCAAGGACCTAGCCGACGCCGTACCCGCTGGCCGCTTCAACGACTCTGAAACTCGGGCGCGGCTTATTGCCCGAACCGAAACACACATCGCACAGACGGAATCGTCCCTCGTGGCGTACCGCTCCGCTCAAGGTATTGACCAAGTAATGATCATTGATGGCCGGCTCGGTCCCACGGACGACGACTGTGAGGAAGCGAACGGGCAGGTGATGGACTTCAACAGTGCCGAGGGAATGCTCGCCGCCGAACACCCGAACGGTACTCGGGACATCGTACCCGTCTTTAACGTATAGGAGGCATATGCTAATTTTTAAGTCGTTTCAGTTGGACCTGAAGTCCCTGACCGAAGAGAAGCTCGCGAAGGGGATGATCTCCGTCGTGTTCGCGACGATGGGAGTCTGGGACAAGGATGGCGACATGGCCATGCCCGGCTTCTACGGCGAGCAGGACGTCGCGCTCCTCCCGACGCACGACTGGTCACACGTCCCGCTAGGTAAGGGTAAGACCCGCGAGGAAGGCAACCAGGCCATCGCCGATATCCAGATGAACCTCGAGCTCCAGAGCGCGAAGGACTGGCTCTCAGCTATTAAGTTCGACTTAAAAGTTGGCAAGCCGATCCAGGAATACTCTTACGGCTTCAAGGTGTTGGAAGGCGGCTCACGCATGGGCGAGGGCCTTGGTCGTCAGGGCCGTATCCTCCAGCCTCGCGAGGACGGTACGCCCGGCTCGAAGATTTGGGAAGTGAGCCCCGTCCTGGTAGGCGCGGGCGAGAAGACCGGCACCATCTCAGCGAAGGCCGCTGGGAAGACTTTCGTTGACGAGTCACAAGCCGTACTAGATGCGGCCGATGGCCTCGTCGAACGTGCGAAGGCGCTTGCCGCCCTCCGCGAGAAGGAGGGGCGCGAACTGTCCGCGCCTAACAGGGAGAGGCTTGCCGCATTGGCCGATTCCTTCCAGCAGTACGCCAAGGAAATGACGTCGCTGATCGTGGTCGCGCCTGCCGTGACCAAGGAACCCAGCGCCGAAGAGACCGAAGCGCGTCGTGAACTCGTGCGCATGACGAAAGTCCGCGCCGGGTTAAAATAGACTCAAGGAGGCGGCAATGAGTGTGAAACTGAAGGCGCTACAAGAAAAGCTGGCCAAGAGCCAGGAGAAGATGGGCAAGATTCTGGAGCAAGCCGGTCCCGATCTGGACTTCAAGAAGGTGACTGAAGTCTCCGGTTCCGACAACGAGAAGTCCGCGGCGTTCCGCGCCGTCAACGACGAGTGCGCGGCGATCCAAAAGGAAGCGGACGAGGAGCGGTCGAACATCTCCGCGAAGGAAGCGTACGAGAAGCGGAACCTGATCGCAAAGATCAACCATCCGGGCAATGGCTCGGAGCAGGAAGAGCGCAAAGGCGAGATGACGGTCGGCGACGCGCTGATCAAGCACGCCGGTATCGGCGCCAATGAGGACAATGCGGGCGGACGGCTCAAGGCCCTCATGAACAAGGAAGTTGACCTTTCCCTTGGCGTCAGCATGAAGACGCTGATGGACACGACTGCCTGGGTTCCCGAGACCCTGCGCACCGGCAAGCTCGTCGACAAGGCCGCTCGTCCCATCCAGGTCACCGACCTGATCCCGGCCGGCCAGACCAGTCAGGCCGCGGTCGTGTACATGGAAGAGACCACGCTGACCGAGAACGCCGCTGAAGCCACGGAAGGTTCCGGTGCTTACGGCGAGAACGCATACGCGCTGACCGAGCGGTCAGAGACGGTGCGCAAGATCGCCGCTTGGCTCCCCCTCACCGAGGAGCAGTTGGAGGACGTTCCCCAGGTGCGCGGGTACGTGAACAACCGCCTCCCGATGTCCCTGCGCCGTCGCTTGGATTCGCAGATCATCAACGGAAACGGAACGCCGCCTAACATGACCGGCATCCTCAACAAGGCGTCGATCCAGACGTTCGCGCGCTCGTCCGTCGCGGGCTACAAGCCCGTCGACGCGTTGTACCGCGCGATGCGCTTGGTTCGCGTCACCGGCCGGGCTAACCCGTCCGGCATCATCATCAACCCGGAGGACTTCGAGACGATCCGGCTGATGAAGACGAACGATGGTGCCTACGTTTGGGGCCATCCCGCCGAAGCCGGACCGGAGCGCATTTGGGGTCTCCCCATCGCGCAGTCGGACATCATCGCCGCCGGTCATGCGATCGTCGGTGACTTCTCGTACTCGGAGCTGGCGGAGAAGCGCGGGATCGTCGTGAAGATCACCGACGCACATTCCGACTACTTCATCTATGGGAAGGTCGCGATGAGCGCAACGATGCGGGCGGCGTTCGTGATCTACCGCGCGGCGGCGTTCGTGGACGTGACCCTCTAAGCAAGGGCGCAGTAGGCTCGTCCGGGGCAGGCGGAAGCTGAGCCCCGGACGGGCAGTCGCTCCAAAGGAAAAGTTAGGAGGATTCAAATGAAGAAGCTCAAGATGCTGTGCGGAGCGGCGCTGGCCCTCGCGCTGGCGTTCGCCCCGGTCGTGTCCGCGTATGCGGAGTCCGAGAACACCCCGCCGCAAGTGGGCGGGAATTTCGGCGGTCTCCACCCGAACCTCGACTTCTACGGCGTCAAGCCGTGTCGGGTGTCGGACAGCACCACGGCGGTCCTGTGCAAGAGCGGCGAGGGTTTCCTCGACGCGGTCTGCGTTGACGGCGGTCTGGCGACGGGGTATTCCCTGGCGCTTGACTCCGGTATCGCTGGCACGCGCTCGGTGACAAACTCGGACAGCCTCGTGCTGACCCCCATGGTGTTCTCGGAGTCGGATACCGTGGCGCTCGCGGCGTTTCCCACTCGGTGCTTCACGGCCCGATTGGATGCGGGCGGTCCCGTCAAGTTCGTGAACGGCCTGCTCGGCGTGCAGTCGGCGGCGACGCACTCGACCGTCCTGTACTGGCATTACAGCAACGGGCTGAACCCCTAAGCTGATCCCATGAAACCCGGCTCCGTCTTGAACGGCGGAGCCGGGTCGGGGGTCCCGGACATGGAGTACGCGAGGATGAAACGGATGGAACTCGACCAGTGGGCGCGGGGCGCGATTTGCGGGTTCATCGCCGGCGTGCTGTTCGTGGTCGGGTTAGCGTGGGTACTGGCGGGGCCGATTAAATGATTTACTTAGTGGTGGCGGCGACGGTCGTTGGATACGTCGCATGGTCGATCTGTAAGTTCAGCGAAGCCGTGACACAGGAGCCAGAATGATCGCGTTGATGATAGCGGGGGCGATGCTTACGTTCATCCCCCAGATCGCTGACCCGTACATGACGCCGCGCCTGTTGCTAGTGGCGCTTGGCGCCGCATGCCTGTTGCTTATGAAGAGCAACAAAGAGACGACGCTGGAAGCACCCGCGTTTGCGATGGTAGCGGCGGCGATGGTGTCGGCTTTATACGGTCATGACCGTTTCTATTCGATCATCGGTTCGTACCAATTTGGGATGGACTCTCTCCTCGCAATCGCTTGCTATTTTGCGGTATTACTTGCCGCTGGACGTTCCGGTATGAGCGTCGATAACGCGGCGCGCACGATAACCGTCGCGTCAATCCCGGTTTCAGTCTACGGTATCCTTCAGCGGCATTTCCACGACCCGCTTATCTGGGTCGACCTGCATAGCGGCGCGCGGGTAGCGTCGACCCAGGGTGGGCCCATCTTCCTAGGCGCGGTGCTTGCGGTTGCGGCCCTGTGCGCGGCACACCTGGCACGCAAGGGCGACCGGCTCGCTCAAATCGCACTACCTTTAGCCCTGTGGTGCTTATGGTACACCCAGACGCGCGGCGCGGTACTGGCAACCGGCCTAGGTGTGGCGTTCATGTTCCGTGGTGCGGTGTGGGTCGCGATTCCGGCGGTTGTTTTGATGCCGAGGTTCTTCCATTCAGCGATTTCCGACCTTGCTAGGATGGAGGTTTGGAAGATCGCGCTTGCCGTGTTCAGGGATAACCCGCTTACCGGATACGGTAATGGGACGTTCTATCTCGCGTTCCGCCGCTACGCGAACTGGAACCTCGTTGACGTTGCCGGCTCGCAATACGTCCAGGCTCACGCACATAATGACATCCTCCACGTCCTTGCGACGATGGGTCTTATCGGGCTTGCGGCTTACCTGTTCCTAGGCTACTCAATGCTCCGTGTTGCGTTAAACCATCCGGAGAGGAAGTTCTTGCTAGGTCTACTAGCGGCTTATGTTGCGCTGTCGGCGTTTAACCCTGTGACACAATCAGCGTTCGTGATGCTCGCGGTGCTGTTCGGTGTTGCATCGGCGCGGGTCCAGGTAATAGCCCAGCGACGCATTGGCCCAGCACTCGCCGCACTCGTGGTGTTTGCTAGTGTCAGCCGGCTGACGTTAGCTGATTACCACTATGCCAAGGCCGGCGTAAATAATAACGATGTCCAGCTTTCAGCAATGGAGTTCCAACGCGCCGCGGAATTAAATCCGTGGGAGATGTTCTACTCCTGCCGTCAGGTTGATTCTTTGATGCGGCTGATCCCGTACATGCCGCTCGAGCAACGCCGGCCGCTAGCCCTTGCGGGGCGCCAACTGGCCGTCGACGCCGTGGCCCGTCACCCGGAGGATTCATACGCGCATGAGCTTCTCGGTAAGCAGATTCTTGTCGGCTACATTGCCGGTTACCGGGACATCAGCCCGCGCATCGCTTTAGAGTCTTTTAACCGCGCCCAGGAGCTTGCACCTACGTTTGAAATACTTATGTGGCGCCGGCGTAACACCGCAGAACAGCTCGGTGACGCCGACCAAGTCAGCTTCGCGGACAAAGACATCAACGATCTTCGGGCGGCAATTGCGTCCGGGAAAAAAGGCTAATGGCTATCGAGCTTCGGTACGTTAGCAAGAAGGAAGGAGGTCACATGACGAAGTTTAAGTTGACGGAGCGGCTTTCGGTTTACGTGGACCCGAAGACCGGAAAAGAGTGCCTGGCCGGCAAGGACCACAAAGACAACGTGTTCCTGCTCGGCGGGATCGGCTCTGAAATCGAACTCGCCCGCGCGGAAGCCCTCGGTTTGGTCAAAGCGAAGAGCGCGAAGAAAGAGGATTAAGTAATGGCTATCCTAACGACTGACGAGGTTCGGGAACACGTTGAGACGGACCTCGTTGACGATGCCCTGGACCGGCTGATTGACAACGCCGACCAGGAGATCATCGACCGTCTAGGTGTGCTTGCTACGCATACGGATGTTTTGCCGGGTGGAGGTCTGCCAGCACTTCCCCTAACCCGTCGGGCGTCCGCTATCACCTCGGTCGTTGAACGAATCGGTGAGACGAACTACACCCTAGGCACAGACGACTACCGGCTGGATTCAAACGGGTTCAGCCTGCACCGCGCGCAAGGGGCAACGTACCCCGCCCTAGTGTGGAGCGGCGAAGTCACCATAGTGGCCGTACCCTATGGCGGCGCGGCGGGTGAACTGGCCGCACGTGAGAAGCTATTAGTCGATCTTGTTAGACTCGATGCGGCGTACGATGCAACGAGCTCGAACACTATCGGCGACACAAGCCGCACCGCGTTAAACCACGGTGCGGAACGCGCCGCGCTGTTCTCCAGCATGCTAAACCGCAACCGCAGGATGCCACTAGCATGAGCCGATTAACCATGCGCGCCGAGATTCGTCGCAACATAGCGGCGACCGACGGCCATGGACACCCTGGCAAGCCGGAATGGACGCTGGTTAAAGATGGTGTCGCCTGTTTCGTGTGGAGCAAAGTTCGACAACGTGTCATCGACCAAAATCAGCAAGCTGAAGTCGAAGAAGTTGGTGCGATATTCTACCGCGGAACAGACATACTTTCCTTCGACCGCATCGAGCAGATTAAGGACCGCCGCGGGCGAGTCTTGTTTGCCGGCCCGTTCGAAGTCATCACCGGCACAGAGAAGTCTGACGGCACAGGCATCAACCATCTCGCCTTTAAGCTCCGGAGGATTTCGTGAGCTTACAATGGAAGGGAGATCGCCTGAAAAGCAAACTCCAAATGGCCTCCATTATAGGGATTAATGGTACCATGGCTCAGGCGGTAGGGTACGCCAAGGGTAATCACCCATGGCAAAACCAGACGGTGACATTGGAGCCAGGAATTCGAATGGTTGAGCCGGCGTCGATCAAGGGTAAGAAGATTTCCGGGCTCTGGGGTGTCGCGAACGTGTTTTATGCGAAGTACCTCGAAGCGAATCCGAAGTGGCGCTGGCTGGCGCCGACCGCGGCAAAGATTTACCCTAAGTTGAAAGCGAATATCAAAGCCGCTCTTGCGTCCCTATAATGGCTAACCTACACGAAGCAGTCATTAACGTCCTTAAGACGCCGCAGGAGATTTTCGACCTGATTGGCGATGACGTTACTCGTGAGTCCCGCGCGTTCGGTATTCAGGTGCCGAAGGCGCAAGCAATTTTCATGCCGCGTAAGTGTATCGTGGTAAGGCAAAGCGGGCAGGGTGGACAGAACCAGAGCTTCGTCCGCTTACAAAAGACATTGCTTGATATCATTTGCTACGGCGAAACCGGCTATGAGGCCGAGTTACTTCGCCTTGAAGTGAACCGCTACCTTAAGGACTTTCGTCGCCGCATGTCCGAAGGGTTCCTGCTTCACTCATTCGATCTAGTAAACGGACCCATCCATCTGCCGGAATCGCAGACGGAATGGCCGTATGTGCTGGAGACCTGGCGCTGTCTGGCGTCAGAAACATAAGGAGGTATCATGAACAAGTACAAGATGTTCCTGGCGGCAGCCCTGGCCCTGGCCATGGCGGTCCCGGCGTTTGCGACCGAGGTCCGGGTTTCGGTCGAGCAGAACCTGAACAGCGGGCTCACGGCGACGTACACGTCGTCCGGGCTACTCACGACCAATACGTACAAGGTCCGCAATGACGGCAAGGTCTTCATCCACTTCAAGAAGACCGGCGCCGGTGCTTGCACCGTCACGATCGTCACCCCGAACACTTCGCAAGGGCTGGCGATTTCCGATCGGACCGTGAACGTTCCCGCGACGACCGGAGATGTGTTCGTCGGTCCGTTGCCGGCGTCCCTGTTCAACAACAGCGCGAGCGATGTGGAGTTCACCATCTCGGACACCGTCGGACTTTCGTTCGCCGTGATCCGGAACTAAGGAGGCCACATGGAAAACGACGCTCCGTTTGAAATCATAGCGGCCCCGGCGAAAATCTGGGTCGCTCCCGTAGGGACCGCTTTCCCTGCCATCGACGTCGTTCCCGGTGTCGACTGGACCCTGCTGGGTAAGGCAGGGGATAAGAACATCAGCGAAGATGGCGTGACCATCTCGCACCCGCAGAGCGTGGAAGTGTTCCGCGCCCTGGGAAGCATGGGTCCTCGGAAGATCGTGCGGACGGAGGAGGACCTCATGGTCTCCTTTACCCTGCTCGACCTGACGCTGGAGATGTACCGCCGTATGTTGAACGACAATCCCATCACCGAAGTGGCGGCGGGGTCCGGCGTTGCCGGGTCCAAGAAGCTGTCCATGATGCGCGGTCGCTTGGTCAACCAGTTCGCTCTCATTGCCGAAGGGCCGTCGCCCTACGGTGAGAACTGGAACCTGCGCTTCAAGGTGCCGATCATCGTCAACATCGGTGAACCGGAAATCGTGTTCCAGAAGGGCGAGCCCGCCGGTCTGCTGTTTGACCTCCAGGCCATCGAACACGAGATCGACGGCTTCGGCGAGATCGAAGCTCAGAACGCCTCACGCAGTTAATGGAAGCGCACATGGGGGACGTAGCCGCGACGGCAAGGTCCCTCCGTGACGCCGCCAAGAAGCACAAGAAGGCAAGCCGGTTTCATAGACGCGCGGCGAAAGAGTGTATGGAGAAGCTCCGCGAAATCTGCGAGGCTCACAACATTAAACTCTCGATCGTACAGGGCGGAGGAGAACACCATGGCCCAGAAGACATTGCTCGAGCTGACGACGGAAGCGCCGGAAAGGGCGTGCATTAGAATCGACGATAATCTGTACCAGCTTCGTTCGCGCGAAGACCTGGGACTAAAAGAGGACGCGGAGTTCAGTGGGATGATGACCGATTTCGAGGTCGCGTCCAATGCGAAGGACTGGCGTCAGATGGCCGCAGTCTTGGACCGCATGGTCCAGGGTGTCGTAATCGACATGCCGGCCGAAGTCCTCGCCAAGCTCAACGATACCAAGAAGCTGAAAATCGTTCAGGCTTTTACGACGGAGGTCGGAAGCCGCCTGCCGAGCCTCCCGCGCGAGGCGGTAGCCGCTTAGATATAGGAGTCCTCTTCCCGGTCCTCCAGCGTTTCTACGGTGGCGACTGGGAGACCTGGGAGAGGATGCCGGTTCGTAAAGTGAACTGCTACATCGAGATGTTGCCGGTGATTAAAGCCGAGGAGTCGCTTCTTCGTTATCAGGCAACGGTGTGCGGCGTAGGTCCGAAGAATAAAAGGCAAGCGCAACAGATGAAGAAGCAGGTCCAGGAGTGGGTTAAAACTATGGGTCGATATTCAAAGAAGGCCAAGACGAATAAGGCGGCGAGCTTTGAAGATATGAAACTGATGCTTCAGTCTATGGGCATCCGTGTGAAGGGGGCGTAGTATGGGAATGTCAAACGAAGAGCTCGGGCGCGCAGTCCTCGAACTAGCAACGGACTCCGGGCTCCTCGATAAAGGCATTGACGACGCAAAGGATAAAGCCGGCGAGCTAGAGAAATCCTTTACCAATGCCGCCGACATGATCAAGCAGGCGTTCGCGGCGATCGGGATAGGGATGTCGCTGAACGAAGTTCTTAAAGCAACGATTGAAGCCGAGCGCGAGTCGGTACTCCTGGCCGCGGCCGTCCGCGCGACGGGGCAAGCCGCTGGCTACACCACTGAACAGCTGAAAGCACAGCAGGTCGTTCTCCAACAGTCCACAGGCATCGGGGATGAAGCGATCTCCAATATGCAACGCACGTTGATGACGTTTCGGAACGTGCATGGGGAAGTGTTCCGGTCGGCGATTCAGTTGTCATTGGACTTCGCGGCCGCAACAGGCGGCGACGCCGCCGACGCCGCACGCAAGTTCGGCATGGCCCTTAATGACCCTATCAATAACATGGGCCTGCTTAAGCGCGCGGGAGTTTCACTATCTGACACGTTAAAAGCGCAAGTCGAAAGCCTTGTCCAGAACGGCGACCTAGTAGGCGCGCAGACGTTGCTGATCAACGAGCTCTCCAAGGCATACGGGGGCGCGGCGATAGCGTCCCGGGACACCCTGGGCGGGGCAATCACCGCGCTGAAAGAGAATTTCGGCAACCTGTTCCTCGAGCAGGAAGGTGCGGGCAAGCAGTTGCGTATCTTTATTGAGCTCGTAAACCAGTCGCTCCCCACGGTTGCGGCGGTGTTCTCCGCGGTGTTCGCCGCAGTTAAGACGCAGATCGAAGGCGTGGTATCAAATCTATTCTACTTAGGGCAGGGACTTAATAACCTCATCCATGGCGAGCTCGACGCCGCTATGGGATCGTTTGGTGAGATCGTTAACCCGATTAAACTGATGGCCACTTCCGTTGCCGACGGAACGCTTGCCTTCCAGGCCGCAGGCGCGGCCATGCGTGACAACACGGCCGCGGCAAACGAACTTGCCGGGACTGCGCCAGTGACGGCGGGTGTGGTAGCGCAGTCGGCCGCAGAGATGAAAGCCGCGCTCGACGCCGTTAGCTATAAGAAGCTAATGGAAGAAGAGAAGCAATGGTTCGCGCAGATTGATGCCGACGCGAAGAAGCAGAATACGATTAATGCAAAGCGTATTGCTGATGATAAGGCCGCGAACCAGAAACGCATCGCAGACTGGGGCGCGACACTAAACGCCATCTCTACGCTGTCCCAGTCCCACAATAAAACCATGGCCGCGATCGGTAAGGCGGCGGGCATGGCGCAGGCGACGATCGATACGTACATCGGCGTAGGGCGCGCCCTGGCCCTCGGCCCCATAGTCGGTCCACCCCTAGCGGCCCTGGTTCTCGCGGCAGGGCTTGCGAACGTGGCACGAATTGCCGGTATACAGGGGCTAGAGTCTGGTGGTCCTATGCACAGCGGGCAAACCGCCCTAGTCGGCGAGGCCGGCCCCGAGCTATTCACCGCGCCCCGCGCGGGGCATATCATCCCAAATCACGAGCTTGGTGCGGGAGGTAGCGGTGTGAACGTAACGAATAACATCAGCGTTCAAGGATTAGATTTCAGCCACGAGGCGACGGCGGAACGCATCCTCGCTGGCATCGCTGATGCGGCAAAGCGTGGCACTGAGAATGCTATCCCGGCCGCAAACGCTTTTAGCAATCTCGCAGACACCTATTCAGGGAGAGTCGCGTGAACATATTCCCCGGAGCATACCCCGCGTTCCTAACGAAGAATTATCTTAACCGGCATGCGAATGACGGGAGTGACGTAATCGTATCCAGCGGTGATACTACAAAGCATCGTTTGTATGACATGGACCCGCGCTCGCGATGGCAGTCTCAAGGGTCAAACGACTTAACGACTGAGACGATTGAATTTGGCCTGTGGATACCAGGCGCGCGAACGTCCCATGATGTCGAATATATCTTCTTGATGAACCATAACATTAAGGGCCTATTGATTGAACATTCGAATACGAATGGCGCGCCCTGGACTTCGTGTTACACATCGGCGGTCTTGACCGAGAAAAACACGCGACAGATTCTCGTCTCTACGGCGATGGACCGGATTCGAATCTCAATGACTACCGCGCAAACAGCGGACGCTGAGAAAGCCATTGGTGACATTATTGTCGCGGGCGCCTCGTTCCAGCCTGGGCCACTATTCGAGTACAAGCCGGAAGCGCCGAAGGTTCAACAGAAGACGGCTAAGATGGCTGACGGCTCCCTGCGCGGCCAGTTAATTGGACGCTCGGATGCGAGCTTCCATTTCTGGGCGGCGAAGTGCGCATGGATAATGGACCCGGCGCTCTACGAAGATTACGACGCGTTTGAATCGGCGATGGAGCAGTTCCGGGAGTTCGGCCTCCGGGGCGCGGCGTTCCTGTTCCTCCCCGAACCTGGCGACCGGCCTGATCAGGTGTACCTGTGCCGGGTGCGGCCCGGGACATATAACGAGAACTATGTCTCGTTAAGCAAGGGTGGCGACCTGCGTGGCGTGCAGATGGTGATCGAGGAAATCGGCGGCGCATGATCACAGTAAGCGACGAATTCAAAGCTATCTGGGCTGACAAACAAGGTCAGGCCATCCAACAGCGTATCCGCTATAAGCGCCGCTATAAACTGGGCGGCGTCTACTATAACGAAACTGATTGGAACGTTCTAGACAAGCCTGATTTTATTTCCATCGGTTCTATCCCTCAGCAGTCGGATGTTAACCGCAACATCATCAAAACGTCCGTGCTGTCCTTAAAGGTCCCGAACGAAAATAACCAGTGGATTGAACACGCCGGCTCGCCTAGTTTCTACGCCGCGGACGCCGTGGCGACCGATGGGTACACGGCCACACGGACGCTATGGCAAGTTCAAGAAGGTTACACGCTCGCCGCTGGGACAATAGAATGGATATCCGTATTCACAGGCATCCAACTTAAGAAGCCAAAGATCACAGGCAAGTCCGAGTTCGCGATCATTGAAGTTTCAAGCAATGCCGCGCTCCTTGAAAAGGCCGACGCCGAGGAAGTCTGTACCGAGCCAGGTTTGGAGAACTGTATCCCGGCAACCGGCGACGGGTCCAACGTGGACTTCGAAAGCACGTCAACCGGCGTCGACCATGCAAAACTGTTTGAGGTGAACGGAGCGAACAGGACCCAGGGCTCTCAGTGGCGGGTATCCAACGATAACGAGGTTGCCTCGGCTGGCAATACTGGCCGGCTGGCAATCAAGGCTAGCTCGGCGCCTGTGGCCGGCCATACGGTTAAGACTAGCGTCAAGAAGTGGCTTCAGAACCAGCGCATTGAAACTGTCCTAGGCCTCCTGGCTGACGAGGCCGGGATCAGTTCCGGCGTCCGGTCAATTGCCACGGTGTTTTTCCCCGGCTCGCTTTCCGGTAGCAAGACAATCGACTCTCAAGCAGAGTGGGAACTCGGCACCGTCGAAACAAACGTCGACAGCGTAACTTCGCCGGGCGACCTGCGGCAAGGCTGGACGTGTGTTGACAATTTTACCGACGGCAATATGGACGGGTGGTCAGGCGTCACTGGCTGGTCTGTTGCGTCAAACAAGTTAGCGGCCGCAACACCGACAGACGTCAGCGTGAATACCATCTGCGCCAGAGCAACTGGGTCGTGGCAGGTCAAGATGGACAGGTCTTCCGGTTACGCTGATTTCGCTTTCATGGGCGGCGTCTCTGGTGGTTATTACATTGTCGAGCCGACACAGAAGAAATATTTCGTACGCATCGATGGCACAACGATTTATCTTTACAAGGGCGTTGGAGCAGTAGACGAAGTCAGTTCGCCGACAGAAGTATTGCTAGTTAGCGCGGCGTATTCCGCGAGTGCTGGTGACGTGTACAAGGTGACACGTACTGCCGCAGGGTTCATGGAAGTGTTCGCGAATGGTGTTTCAAAGCTAACCTACACGGACACCACTTACAGCACGAATGTCGGCATTGCGGTGTTTGCCAGTGGTAATGCGACGTTCGATGACTTCTATTATAATTACAACGTCGTTTCTACCGCGGCCTCGGATACCGCGACTTACGAATCGGAAGTGTTTGACCTGCTGTCCACTCCGACCGCGTGGTCAACGCTGGTTGCAACGGCAACATTAAATAGCGGGACGATCACTTATTATACGGCGACGTCCGCGGATGGAATTTCGTTTGACGCTTACGTGGCTGTTGCATCTGGCGCGGTCATAACGTCCACGCTCCGCCGATACCTAAAGATCAAAGCGATTATTACTTCGGCGACATTAACAATCACGTCGCCGTCCATCGATTCTATCGTTGCCAACTTCGCCACATCAGATATCTTTATCTCACTTGCGAACCATCGCGGCAAGACTGTGATGCAACAGATGGAGAAGTACGTCAAGCTCCCGGACTACGAACTTCGGTTTAAGGGCGACGGCACGCTGGTTATCGGCCCGAAGACGAATGGCACATACGTGGTTCACCTTACGCAAGAGAACGCAATCATCGACATCTCCGAAGTGGACTACGGCATCCCGGAGCGTGTCGTCCGTGCGGGGCGGGTGCGTTACCAGGGCTTCGTCTCGGTATATGGCGACACTGAAGCGAGCGCCACAGCTGAGACAATTGCCGATGGCGACGAGCTTGGTAAGAACGTACTCGATGAAGACCTGGACGATACGCTGGTCGCAAACGATCTAGACCTCGGCAACTCCCGCGCGCGGGTACTGTACGACAACAACCGCCGCTCGGCCACTGACCCGAAGCCCCCGGTTCGCCTGCGCATGAAAATCTGGGACGTGCCGTGGCTTGAAGTTTCAGACGTTGTACGTACAAGCTATTACGATCATCCATTGCTCGGCGTACTCCAAGCGAACGACGAACTGCTCCGCGCTGACTCACCATACTTCCACATGGGCGCGCCGGGCAATGTAATCTCAGCGGCGAAGGACTGGCGCGTTTTGTATTATAGCCCAAACAAGGACACCGGACAGGCGGACATACTCGTACAAGAGGTACTCTAATGAAAACGTTAATCATGCTCATGCTTTTGGCGGTCATGCCCGCCAAAGCGCAACTCACAGGATGTCAGTACACTAGCGGAGGGTTGACGCTATCGAAGGTCCGCTCGACCGCATCCGGCACACAGATTTTCGGTTGCATTAACGACACATTCGACAGACTTAGTTCGTCTGCCGCTTATGTGAGCTCGACTTCCAGGCCCACGTTCGGCCAGATTTATGTCGACACAATCACAGCGCGTGGCGCAAACGTTTACATCTCTTCGCCAATTATAGCGGCGAGTGGAATTAGTATGTCTAGCGGTGCTGTTACTGGAGGTAGCGGATTAAGAGTTACATATGGTATCGCCGCGGCGACCGCGAATGTGTCCTCATATTTTACCGTTGGCAACAGCACGGTATCATCGGCAATCGGCGGAAGCGTCGGTATCGGCGTTGCGGCGCCTGCCTATGCGTATCCGAATAATCAGTTTTGGGCCAGGGCGGAAACTTCTCGGTTTGGAAGAAATGCTGATGCGGGGAATCACGACAATGCCATTATTGGTGTCGGCAGCAACGATTTAACCAAGGCCGACATCGTTGGGTGGGGTGTGACCAATCCAGGACCGAATACGTGGGGCATTTGGTCTTTCCCGGTTATCGACGTGACCGCGGGCGTGAGCGGATCAATCCACTCTCACGGTATCGCAGCCGGGTCGTTTAATAAATCTGATACCGGGTCGGCGCGCAATGTCCCTTTTCAGATCGGGCTTCGGGTGCTCAACGGTCAGACCGACGGCGTCGCGTCCGTCACGGGCGGCTACGGAATTTGGATCGACTCGATCACTGCCAACGCGGGAACCGGCACGTCTGGCATTGGCTTCAACCCCGGATTCGGCATCTACAATAACTCCAACTACACTGCGCCAAACGCCGACACATACATTCGGCTGGGGGTGGGGGCAACAGGTTACGACATTCAAGGTCACGTAATTACCATAGGGAACGGGGCCGGGATTTATTCTGGCGTTTTCGGTGGCGCGACCTATTACCGATTGCTTGGGACGGATTCATCCGACACGTTCTACGTCGGTGCGCAGAACATGAATTCGATCTTCTTGGACAATAAATTTATCTATCTGGGCGGAAACGGCGCGGGGCAGGGTACGTATTCTTATGGATCGCTAGTCGTGCCCTACGGCGTGTCGGCAGGAACTGGAACGTTCTCGGGGGCGGTCAACGTCTCGGGCGCCCTGACCACATCGAACGGAAACGGCGGAGTGTATACGAATTCATCTCCAACGTGGTCGGTTCTTAACGCGGCCGGGACCACGGGGATCGTGTACGGTGGCACGACGATAACGCCCTACTCTTCGAGCGTGGCCGGGACCGCCATGACATTCAACGGTGGCGCCGGTGGCAACATCGGCGTCGGAACGACCGTGACCCAGAGCACGTTCAACGTCAACGGCTCCTTCAACTTCGGTGCAGGCGCGACCAAGAGCACCGGCTCGGTATCCGGGGACTTGCTCCTGGCGGGCACTCTTGGCGTCGCGGGGGCCTCGACGTTGAGTGGCACCCTGGGCGTGACGGGGGCGACCACGCTCAACAGCACCCTGGTCACGGGGGCGAACCTGAGCCGCGCGGCTGACGGATTGGTCGACCTCGGCGTCGGCGTCTACAAGAAAAACACTTCGGGACAGACGTTCTACATCATGAAAAGCACGGACGCGACAAACTACTCAGCTCTTGCGATGTCGTTCTATGGACACGCGACCGATTCTTCGCGCGTGTGGCAGATGCAGACCATCGACCAGGGCCTCGCCAACGCGGGGAAAATCGAGATGCAACCAAGCGGCGGAACCATCGGTCTACAGACAACCGTCTCCGCTGGAACGCAGTTATTTTATTGCTCAGGCGGTACGTTTGACGGAAATATTTGCCGCGGGGCATCTTGTATTTGTACAGGCGGAACCGCAACAGCATTAGGCGTATACGTTAAATAATAAATGTATAAAACTCCTGTTATCTTGGCTTGGATCGGAACGCTTCTGTTAATCGCATTGATCGCACTCGTAGAAATCCGTCACTGGCGCCAAAGGAGATAACATGGACTTCGGAGCGATCAAAGTATTTGAAGCGATCCTTGCGGCCGCGGGGTGGAAGATTGCCATAGCCGTACTCCTGGCCATCATCGCACTGATAGCTTCTGTTCGTATGGCGCCGCAAGTTCTAGCTGATCGCCGCGCACGTGATCGTGAGGACGCAGATGCAAGAGTCCGTGCGGCCAAAGCGGTCCAAGATCGTATTGATGTTAAAGACGCGACACTTGAAAAGATACTAACGAACCATATCGCGCACCTTGAGATTCAGCTTTCGGCCAGCAGGGAATTCTATGAGGTCGCCACTGAGCGACTAGCATCCATCAGTGCCGACATGAAAGAAGCCCGCAACAAGCTCGACTCAGTTGGTGCCGAACTCGCAGAAGTCAAACTCGATACTACTGTCCTCCGGGACCGCCATTGAAGCCCTGGTACGAGACGCTATTCTGGGAGCTGGTTAAACTGCTAACCGCACGGAGCCTACCCGCTGGCGCAGTCGTGGTAGCGGTCGAACTCCCTGGCATGGGCGACCGGGAAACCGAGGAGCAGAAACAACGCGCGGCGATATGCGACTTCGTCTCTAGCCAAGTCGGTAAGCCGTACCACTTAGGAGTCGAAGTGCCGCTCACCGCCGAGGACCCCGCCGAATGGGACTGCTCGGAGCTCACCGAAAATGCTTACCGGCGCGCCGGCCTAGTCCTGCCAGACGGTTCAAACTACCAGTACGACTACTGCCGGCCCACGGATAACCCACTGGCGGGCGACCTGGGCTTCGTCTGGAGCGATGCGTGGGGCCGAATCGGGCATGTCGTGGTCTGCATGGGTGACGGTTCAATCGTTGAAGCAAGGGGTAAGCCTGTGAGCCATGTGCAGGTCGCCCCCATGCACGACTGGGAGTCGCACCCGCGGTGGCGCGGGTGGCGCCGGCACCCGGACTTTTCGAGGCGACCATGATCGGCTCTTGGTATCTCGTCGCATGGATCGCTTGGTCTTGTCCTGGCGGTATGCTTGCCAGGTTTGTGCCTGAGCCGGTCAAACCTTTAATATGCCGTCCAGCGCGCACCGAATCTTTAATGTTCATGCAACGTAGCGACGCCATGACAAAGGTTCAAGAGCTTGGACCGTATGCGATCCCGACCCTGCACTGGTGCCAAACTGGACGGTGCTACACGCGCGGGATCGATTGGAATCTTGTAGCCGTACAGAAATAAGGAGGAACAAATGGACATGAAGAACCTAGTCGCGTCTTCGATTATCGAAGCGAAGGAAGCGGCGGAGAACCTGAGCCGGCTGAAGGGGTTTAACCTCAAGAGCTTGCAAGGGCTTATCGCTTGCGTGAAGTGGTCGGTCAAGCGCGCGGAAGAGATCGGCCTGTCTCAGAACATGTCGGCCGATGAGAAGAAAGAGTTCGCTACCGAACTCATCATGCAAGTTGTCCCGATGCCGTGGTACTTAGCACCGATCGCCCGTTCGATCCTACCGCACATCATCGATGCAATCGTCGATGCTCTGAAAGACAAGTTCGGTAAGTAGTATGCGCGCCCGTCTTGCGCGGCTCCTTAGGCGAGCAAAGTCTAAGGAGCCGCGCCCCGCGGCGGTAGTCTTGTACACCTGGCTAACGAAGGCCCGTGAAGTGATCGCACGGAGGATTCCTTGGCAGAAGTGATAGCGAGGCTCGCGCTTATTGGATGCGTTCATAGCGGTTCGAAGTTTGCGGACATTAACGACTTCGAGAAATATGTAAAGCTAACCGAGGACAAGAAGATTCCAACGAAGCTTGGAATCCTTGGCGACCTGTTTGAGAACGCCATCCCATCGCGCGGTAAGGGAATGATGTTCGAGCAGAATCTAACGCCAGACGAACAAATAGACGATATTGCACGCATACTTCATCCCGCGCGTCATGATATTTTATTCGCCTGTACGTCGAACCATTCCCGCCGAACGTATCAGGAAGTCGGCATCGATATGGATAGCCAGTTGTATAAACGCCTGGGCATAGCTAACGTGTACCAAGGGCTTCAGGGTGTTGCGATGTTCCACGGCAAGAAAATTGCGTTCGCCCACGGCAACGGGTCGGGCGATAACTGGACTGACTCAAAGAAGCTCTACACGATCTACCCGGACGCGGACATTATTGCCACGAGTCACCGCCATGAGATGACGTCGAAGTGGCATGGGAACTTTAAGATAGACGGCCGCGGCCGGCGAGTTAAGAAGTACGTCCTGCTAGTCCGCACCGGGGGCTTAATGGACTGGGCCGACTATGCAAAGGCCGAGATCTACACACCGCAGAAACCTGGCTTCTCCATCCTGTACTTTATGTCTGACGGCAAGGTGCGCGTCGATACGAACGGACTTTGATCGTGCGTCGTATTCCCCCTCGGGCAGTTTTGCCGGGGGGTCTTTTTTTAACACGATCTTCATAAAATAGGTGTTGACATATCCTGTACATGTCTGTATACTAAGGGTATGAGCGACACAATGAAAGAGATCAAGCGGCAAGCGGACTACGGGATCGATACTAAGATGGACGCGCAGTCACTGCGCAAGGTTTTGATCAACATTTCAAACCTTGCGACAGCCGAGATCAACGAACAGGAAAGCAAAATTAAGGGAGGCAAACTTTTATGATGGGTGCAGGATTCCTAACCAAGAAGGGATTAAAGGAAGCGGTGGGCCAGTCGCCGCGCTTCGTTGAGACTTCAGTTTTCGGTCCGGAGTATAAGGGAGACGGCAAGTACAACGTGGTCGGGCCTCACCCGCACGTGCGCAAGTGGTATGCAACGGTTACGATCAAGAACGGTTTGATCGTGGCGGTTAAGTAATATGATCGCACGCTCACCTAAGTGCCTCGCCCGTATTAAGAAGAACGGTAAGCAAAAGTTCTGCGGCAGGGATGCGAAGTACAACGACCTATGTAAATGCCACGACAAGAAGTTCCAGTCAATCATATTCGTAGGGAGCCAATTCGAATGAAACCTACCACACTACCGTCGATCCCCGGCATCGTTGACCCGATGCTTATTAAAGGTACGTTCACCCGCGTCCAAATCATGGACGAAGTTCGTCGCCTGCGGCCTGACTTCAAGGACCCTTCAGCGGCGGTCAGTAACGGGTTCCGCCGCCAAGTTGCGGCCGGTAACCATCCTGCCATCGTTGAAATACCGCGCGAGCGCAAGGCCCCGAAGGCGCCAGGCGTTAAGCGCACCCGCATGGCGGCACCCATTACCGACCGGCTGGCTAAGCTCGACGAGTGGGCGACCAGGATGAACGACGAGATCGGTATGGGGTTCAAGCGGCTTGCGGCGTACAAGCTGGCGCAAGCGAAGGAGCCTAAGCTCCGGAGGATTTGGGCTTAGTATGGCATGGCTGACAAGGAAGGGGCGAATAGCGAAGGGGTGTAGAATTTGCGGAGGTCCCTCGCGTCGCGGCGGACGTATTTGCCGTCAATGTTATCGCCCAGGCATGAACAAGAAAATTCAAATGGAGGGCAACCATGGGCCAAGCCGCTGACGATCTATTGGAAGGCGACTGCTGTGAGTCGTGCGGCGAATGGCTGGGCGGGGGAGAGGGCTACCCCCGTCAGTGTGCCGGGTGTAAGTCGCCGGGCAAGATCAAGAAGCAACGCACCGTGAAACCCAAACCAAAGCCGGAGGATAAGCAACTTGGCTTCCTTTGACTTCGACATCGTACTAAACGGTCACACCTTGAACGCCGTTGGTGACGCTACACCATACAGCCCCGCCGTCATGTACCTACGCAACGGCGACCCAGGCTACCCAGCCGAGGGCGGCGAGATCGAGGACCTTGAACTGTGGGCGTACTACCGCAAGGACAAGTCTGGCCCATGGCGGCGGCGCAAGCTGTGCCAGGCGGTTGTCGACGCCAACTTCGACGTCGTCTTCGAGCTCATAGAAGAAAAGCTTGCTGAAGAATAGACGCCGGCCCATGTCCATGCGGCACGTTGTGCGTGTGCGTGCCAGGGTGCTACGACTTCGTCGTGTTAATACTTTGAACGCGCGGTTTATTGCCGACATTATTGAGAAAAGATTATTGAGTCAAATGAGTTGGACGAGGTAAGCATGGGAGACATGGCTGACGACCTAATGGATAGGATGGACGATATCTATCTTAATGGGTGTGACGAGTGGTGTGGAGGCTGTCCTGATTGCGCGGAAGATACCCAGTGGGTAACTCGGGATGGGAAAGTTTTTGAGATCAAGAATTTGGAAACAAGCCACATTGTGAACATTCTTAATTATATTAGGCGTAACCGCAAAGTGAGATTCTTTGGTCAACGACGTGTGGACAACGTGCGGCGTGAGGCATACAAGAGAGGATGTTTTGAGAAGGCTATGGTATGGGTGGCTCCGTGCCTGTTGACAAGTTGTTAATGTTATTTGTACACTACATATATGGTCAAGATAATTAAAGCTCGGGCCGCATGGCTCAAGAAGCACAAGCTCACCGTCCGGCTCTTTGCCGAGGTCACAGGCAACGACTCGGGAACCGCGCACGTCTGGTTTCGCACCGGACGAACGCCCCGCCGCAAGTACATGGAAGACATCCTGGCCGTGTTCCCTGACTGGCCCCATAAGTGAAATTCAAAGGAGTCACGCCGCAATTTAAGTGTGCCATGATTGGCACCCCCGGCCATGTGTGCAGTGACGAGCGTGCGCGCTGGCCGACCAATGGATATTGGTCCGACGTTTGCCAGAAAGCGATGGATCATTGGATGAGCAATCTGAATAAAAAAGAACGTAATTCGTGGACAGGGAGGAAGCTAAATGGTTGAGCTAGCAAAGGCTCGCACAGAAGCAAAAGTTGTCGGCATGCCTACGAGTGGTTTGATGCTCGTGGTCGGTCACCCAAAATCCGGGAAGACGTGGTTCGCAAGCTCCGCTCCAGACAGCATCGTCATTGAGCTTGAACGTAACGGTGCCGACCGCGTGGCGTGGGGCCGTATTCAGGAAATTCACGCGGACGAAGCGGACTCATTGGACCAGATGGACCAAGTCATGAACTTGGTTATGGCCGACGAATCGATCAAGACCGTGGTGATCGACAGCGTTGACCAGTGGGCCAAGATGATGCAGGACGACATCGCCAAGAAGGCCGGCGTGGAGTTCCTTGGTAAGGTTAAGGTCGGCGTGGATGGGCGCGCCCTATGGGGCGAGTTCGCCCAGCGGGTCCACACCATCACCGACGCGCTGAAGTCCAGTGGCAAGCTCGTGATCCTTATCGCCCATTGTAAGCCCCCGGAGAAGGACGACCAGGGCCGCATCACTACCCCTGCCGGCATTAACGTGTCAGGTAAGGGTGGCTCATACATCGCCGCGCAGGCGGAGATGATTGGGTTCGTGGGCGTGCGCGTGCTGGCCGGCAAGGCACAGCACTACATCACGTTCAAGTCAGCCAGTGACCTCGCCATCTGGCGCTCGCGCGTGGATGAACTCCACGAGAAGGAGATCGTGCTGGACAAGGCGAATCCGTGGAAGTCGTTTGCCGGCGCGTTCGCCCCGGTCGCCGCACAGCCGGCGAAGAAAGCCGAACTCGTTAAGGAGAAAAAGAAATGAGATATACAGGTAGCGCGAAGTCCGACCCGAGTTCCGTTTACCCTCCGGGCGAATACTTCCTGACCTGCACGCACGTTCAGGATAAGGACAAGGAAGGCAATCCTCTTAAGTCCAAGAAGGGGAACGACATGTGGATTCTTGAACTCACCGTCGCTGAAGGTGAGCATAAGGACCGCAAGCAATGGCATTACCTTGTGTTCCTTCCGCCTGGGGCGCCGGGACACGGCATGACGCTCAAGAGCCTTAAAGCGTTCGGTATCGACCCGGAAGGCGATAACGACATCCTGCCAGAGCACCTCCTCAACGTCACCGTTAAGGTGAACGTGAAGATCGAGGAGTCGGAAGGGTACGACCCGAAGAACGCCGTCGCGAAGTGGTTTAATCCTGGCGAGTTGACCAAGCCGGGCGCCACGCAGGCCGAGGACCCGAACGGTACGGCCCAAGAGGATACGTCGTTTGATCCCAAGGAGCTTGAGAAGCCGGCGCCGGCCAAGCCCGCCGCACCCGCCGCCCCCGCAAAGAAGCCGTTATGGGGTGGGAAGAAATAACAAATTAGGTTCCCTAGATCATACCCCATAGGGATTAAATTAGTGCGGGGTAGCAAAGCACAAGCCTACTATTCTTTAAGGAGATACAATGTCACAAGAAGACATGCTGACGGAAGAACCGAAAGTGTACTGCATGGGCGAGATGGTTGACATCAATAAAGTCAAACCGAACCCGCTCAATGCAAACGTCCACCCCGACGAACAAATTCGAATGCTCGCCGGCATCCTTCGTGTTAACGGCTGGCGTGAAGCGATCGTGGTATCAAAGCTCTCCGGGCTTGTGGTCAAGGGCCATGGACGTCTGTTGACAGCAAAGTCCTTGAAACTTAAACAGGTGCCGGTCGAGTACCAGGAGTATGCCGACGAGCAGTCCGAGCTCGCTGACCTTATAGCGGACAACAGGATCGCTCAACATTCGTATGTCGACGCTCTTGGTCTTGGCGTGCTCTTAAAGAAAATTAACGAGAAGGGTCAGTCGACGCTCGGTTATACTCAAGAAGAGATCGACCTCTTCATGGCCGCGGAATACATCGCGCCGAAGGAAACCGACCGCAAGTTCGTGGTTCTCGAAACGCTGAAGTTGACAAAGGAAGCTAAGGCAATCATCAGCGGCGCGGTGCAGAAATACTGCCTGCGCGTCGGTAAAGAGATGGACTGGGGCGAAGTGTTGGCCATGATCTGCATGGACTGGCAGGTACGCATACTGCCTACCATGCCGCAGGCCGAGATGCCTCCGCCGCCTCCTAAGAAGGAGCCGGTGGTTAAAGAGCCTAAAAAGGACAAGGCGCCTAAGGAGAAGGCGGTTAAAGAGTCTAAAAAGGAAACCTCTGAAGGCGAGGAATACGAGCGCGAGTTCAAGATCAAGCGCGTCGCCGGCACGAGCCTGGAAGAACAGGGCGTTAACGTGATCCGCCCTGACGAGGCAGACAACGCCGCTTACTACACGATCGAAGACAGCATCGTGAAGTTCGCCAAGGAAGCAAAAGAGGCCGGCACCAAGGTGCGCGCAACTCTTGTGATGAAGAATAAATACCTGTGGATCACGAGCATGGAGAAAGCCTAATGTTCATACTACGAAAGACAAAGCAGGTTGAAGCCGCGCACCAGTTGCCACACCATGACGGGAAGTGCCGTGGGCTTCACGGCCATACCTGGACCATTACCGTCGAGGTATCCGGTAAGGCACTCAACAGCACTGGCCCGAAGCGCGGTATGTTGTTCGACTATTACGACATAGGTATCCTTATGAAGGAGCATGTGGAGATTCTCGACCATCGCTTCCTCAACGATATTTATGAGAACCCGACCAGCGAGGTGATCGCACAAGCCTTGTTCGAAGTTATGGCGCCGAAGGTCATAGCATTGTCTGGTGGTGCGGCGGTGTTGTCGCGCGTGTTGGTTTCAGAGACACAGAACAGCGTTGCGGAGTATTACCTGTGACGACTCTCTACCTGGGAACCATCGGCACGGCCCCCGAACTCGCTTCGCTCGCCAGCTTCAAAGGCGAGCAGACCGAACCCGCGGTGCTTATGAGCTTCTACTTCCTTAAGCAAGTCCAGAAGACAAACCTTGAGCAGTACAAGACCATACGCACATTTAAGACGATGCTCGACTCCGGAGCCTATACGGCTAAGTCGAAGAACAAGAAGATCGACATCGACGAGCTTATTAAGGAGATCAAGGAAGGCGGATGGAACGAGTGCGCCGCGCTCGACGTGATCGGCGACCCGCGCAAGTCGTACGAGAACGCTATGTACATGAAGAAGGCCGGCGTGGCCGCATTTCCGACGTTCCATTATGGCGAGCCGTGGGAGTTCCTCGCCGAGTACGCCAAGAACTTCGACAAGGTCGGGCTCGGTGGCCTGGTGCCAGTGAAGTCCTCGGCCGACCGCAACGCCTGGCTGACGGAGTGCATGAGCCGTATCTGGCCAAAGAAGACCCATGCCTTCGGCGTGATGGGGCGCGACAGCCTCATGCGGTTCCCGTTCCACTCCGTCGACAGCACGTCATGGGAAGCCGGTGCGCTTATGTTCGGCGGGTACGCGTTTGCCAATGGGCAAAACCTGGGGCTAGGCCGGGGCAAGGCGCGCAAGGCGGTCGGGAGCGAGAAATACCTACGGCCAGAGGCGCTTCACTACCTGAAGCTAGAGAAGGAAGTGAAAGCGCGGTGGGCGATGGAGTTTAAGAAACAGGGGTGGGACAAATGAAAGCCTACAAGATTAACGAAATCTTCTATAGCGTACAAGGCGAAGGCGCTCGCGCCGGTTCGGCCAACGTGTTCGTGCGGTTTGCCGGGTGCGACCTCACGTGCGGGTTCTGCGACACGGAGTTTGAGTCCGGGCGGTTCATGACGGCTCAGGAGATTGTGACCGAGGCCCTGCGCTTAATGCCGCACAACGGGCCGGCCAGTTGCTCGGTTATCCTAAGCGGCGGGGAGCCGTCGATTCAATACGACGAGGACCTAGCGACCGCGCTCCGCTCAATGGACATCTATACCGCCATTGAAACGAACGGCAATAACCCGCTCAAGGCTTCGGTCGATTGGATATCCTGTTCACCGAAGGTCGCCGAGCATGTGGTAGCAAAGAACTTCCCGCTAGGGGTAAGTGAATTGCGGTACGTGCGACACCCTGGCCAGGCGATTCCTGAGCCGAAGGTTGCCGCGATTCACCGCTACCTTAGCCCGCAGTTCCGCGGTGACGTTCTCGACCGCGCTTCACTTGAGCATTGCATCGAGCTCGTTAAGGCGAACCCGATGTGGAGTCTCAGTTTACAGCAGCATAAATTTTGGGGGGTCCGATAATGTTAGTACATCAGACGAAAGAGGAAAGCGATATCTATAAGCTCTCAGCGGCAATGAGCGATGCGCTTGAGGTGGTGGATAACCTCGACCGCGAAGGACTCAAGGAAACCCCGAAGCGATGGGCGAAGATGTTCTACGAGCTCACGCGCGGCCACGAGTTCACCATGACCACGTTCGCAAACGAAGGAACGGACGAAATGGTCGTTGAAGTCGGCATCCCGTTCTACTCCCTATGCGAACATCACCTCGCACCGTTCTTTGGCACCGCGGTGGTAGCGTACATTCCAAGCAAGCGTATTGTCGGAATCTCCAAGCTGTGTCGCACGGTTGACCATTATGCCCGCTCACTCCAGGTCCAAGAACGGATGACGATGCAGATCGCAAACAAGCTACAGAACGCGCTTGAACCGCGCGGTGTGGCCGTGATGCTTCGCGCCCGGCACATGTGCCAGGAGATGCGCGGTGTGCGTAAGGGTGGCGTGGAAACGGTTACGACCTGCTTGAAAGGTGTGTTTCTGGAACAGCCTTCAACCAGACAAGAGTTCATGGACATCGCCCGAATGAAATGAAAACGTCTAGAGAGTATTCAATTTATTATCGAAAGATTGGGAGGTCAAAAGAAATCGAAAAGAAATATCGAAATTCTAAAAATGGAAAGTTTTGGATGTATAAAACTAATGCAAATGTGCATTCAAAAAGTTTTACATTATCATTTAAACAATTTTTAGATTTCTGGCAAAGACCTTGTTATTATTGCGGAATTAAAATCGATACTATTGGACTTGATCGAGTCAATAATAAATTCGGTTATACAATAAAAAATGTGGTCTCGTGTTGTAAAATACATAACTTTATGAAAGGAAAGCTTGATCAAGATAGTTTCATTAAAGCATGTATATCAGTAGCAAAACATCATAAGGAGACATAATGAAAACTCTATTGATCTACTCAGGCGGCATGGACAGCACCGTCGCCCTGTACAAACTCCGCGCCGAAGGCCGCGAGGTCGCGTGCATGGGCGTGAACTACGGGCAGAAGCATAAGACAGAACTCGTTCACGCTGAACACATCTGCGCGGCGCTCGGCATCTCGTTCACCGTCGCCGACCTGTCCGCCCTGCGCCCGTTACTGGCCGGGAGTTCCCAGACGGACGACACGGTGCCGGTGCCGGAGGGTCACTACGCCGAGGAGTCAATGAAGGCCACGGTGGTTCCTAACAGGAACATGATCATGTTAGCAGTTGCGGCGGGTTACGCCATGTCGATCGGCGCCGGTTCGGTTGCCTATGCCGCCCATGCGGGCGACCATGCAATCTATCCCGACTGCCGGCCGGAGTTCGCCGACGCATTGGAACATGCGATCAAGCTGGCTGACTGGCGGGAAGTTAAGCTGGAGCGTCCTTTCATCCAGATGACAAAGACGGACATCGCCATGCTTGGTTACGAACTCGGCGTGCCGTTCGAAAGCACTTGGTCCTGCTACAAGGGCGGCGCGCTCCACTGTGGGAAGTGTGGCACCTGCGTGGAACGTAAGGAAGCACTTGGTATTCTGGACCCCACGAAATACGAGGTAACTCTCTAGGTCTTGTCAAGAGCTATTTTTTCGACGATGAAAAGAAGTCTTGACATATAGAGGATATGTCTTGTATACTTATGTAAGACGTTACGAAGTTAAAACGTGGAGGACAAAATGGATAAGGACACGGTGTACACGAAGGTGACGTTCGGTTCTTCGAACCAGGCTGACGGGCTCCAGGGCCGCATTTGGTTGACCGGAACGCAGAAGCAGATCATCGCCGAGCTCGGTGCCAAGGGCTTCGAGGTCATCACCAAGCGCCCCAGCCGCGCCGCCGAGAAGCCGGTGAAGGTCAAGAAGGCGAAGAAGGCCAAGAAGGAAGCCGTCGCCGCCTAAGCACAAGCCGAGGCGCCTGTGCGGCACTACCGGGCGCCTCGCACAATTTGGTCGGGAGTTCTTATTGCGCATCAGCCTGGGCCGTGCCGCCGACCATCATGGCGCCAGGCAGAATTTGATATGCCGGAGATGGTTGGACAATAGGAACAGACCCGACACCTAGTAAGTGCTTCGGTGTCGAACGGTTAGGTGGGCGGAAACATCAACAAGACCATCCAAGCAGAACACAGTGGCCGGGAGCGACCGGCATGGTGGGCGATAGGGCAACCGCGCTACGACGTACTTCAATGTACGACATCGCAAGGGATATGGTGAGACTCGGTTCAAGCCCGAGAGCCCTTGTGCAACGTGATGATCTAGGTCCTCTAGTAGGACCGATGGCCACGCAGGAACAAGCATGCCGCTGACCGGGGCATATAATACCGGGAGGCGTGGCAGTAGTAAACGGCTGAACCAGCCGAAGCAAGGTGCGGGCGGTCCGCAGGTGATTAGATGGTACTCACGTACCAAGGTTCATGCCGTACAATTTAAAGGAGATCACAATGGCTACAAACCCGTCAGGACTAAAGGCGCATGGTTCCTCTTGTCTTAAATCAATGGCTGTTCTTCCGGCGCACGTGGGCCGTAAACATAAAGCCTGTACGCCGAAGGACAAGACGCGCAAACAAGGTTCGTGCGTTATCACCGCCGGCCTTGCCCCTGCCCCGGTCGTCGCCTAATGGAACTCGTTAAGTCCCTCGCCGCTGGTGCGGCTTGCGGTGTGGTGTTTAGCCTGGCCGGCCTACCCATCCCCGCACCGCCCGTTCTGGCCGGTGTGGTGGGTATCATCGGCGTGTTCGCCGGTTACGTCTTTGTCCAACGCCTGCGCGGATGAATTCCCGTCTGGGGGCCGTGGTCGTCCAAATGCCACGGCCCCCGTTGCCTAGCCGCTTAGTGCTTGACGCTCCACTCGCCTTTATGAAGGCTGAAGCGGTTGCGGTTCTTGCGGCCGATGGTGTACACCGTCACCTTTGCGAGCCCCAGCTTCTTCGCCAGTTCCTTAGTACGCATGGGGTGGGCGGTGAGCAGGCGCGCCATACGAGCCGGGCTCTTACCGTGGCCGTTCACCTTCTCGACGAGTTCACGCAACTCATGTGCGGCTTTCTCCAACACGTTCGCTTCCTTAATGATCATCCCAATTCCAACGTTTACCATTTTCATAGTACCTCCATGTACTGTATATGTAGTATAACAGGTGTATGGGGTTCCTGCCATGACGAATATGTTACAGGGATGTAACGAAAATATGCTCATAGGAATAGTGTCGTGTTGCAAGAAGAAACGCTCAACGAGAATGCCGGCCGGCCTACTGTACGCCGAGCCGAGTTTCTATAAGTCCGTGTTCTACGCGACAATGCACTGCGATAAATGGATTATCTTATCCGGTAAACATGGCGTGCTTAACCCCAGCGATGTGATAGACCCTTACGACTTCGACCTACGCAACCGTTCGCCGAAGTACATAGCGAAATGGGCCACTGAGGTTAATAAGGTACTGCGCAAGCGGTTCCCGGGAGCCGGGTTCGTGGCCATGGTAGACGGGCCGTACCTAAGCGCGTTGCGGAATTTGGATTATGTTATTAAGAGGATCAAATGACAGCAACGTTAATTAAGGAGAAGGTGTGGCGTGAAGTCGACCGGCGCGGCACATGGGACCATGCCGATATTGTCCGTTCAGGAATCATACGCGATACGCCGAGCGTGGACGTTCGATTACAGTTCCGGGATGGGCAGTATGTGATTGAGGTTTCTGGGACGGGCAAGCCATGAAGCGCAAGCTGAAGGCGGGGAGATGGGCAAATTTTTGGGGATGGATTTGTTTTTGTAAGATCGTAAGTATAAACGACCCAGTTGCAAAAATTTGTCCCGATTGCCACGCCCAAAGACCGCGTAAGGGGTTCGGGGGAGCTAGACCAAAATGAAACGAATCACCGATAAGATGAGACTTGAATTTCTTTTCGATAGCTCCACGCCTCTTTATGCAAATCGCGGCACTCACTACGTTCTCAATATAAAGCAGACTCTATATGCCGAGAATAAGCTTACTTACCGCCAAGCCATCGACAAGATCATGAGGCAACGAAGGCTTGTACCGTGAGCAAGGGATTCGGCGGCGGGAGGCCAGTGAAATGAGGACCGAGAACGAGCAGTTGAATGAGGCGATGGATGAGAATGCTCGAATTGATTGCTCCGCTGGCGACTGTCATGGAGTGATTACAACCCTTCGCTCCGAACTCTCCCGCCTCCAAGAGCAATCCAAGGCCGACCAGGAGGCGAGGGACGAAGCCCGAAAGGAGTCGGCATACTTGGTTTCGAGGGCCGCGTCCGAATCCTCCGCCCACCGTTCCGCCAAGCTATCGGCAGAGGCAAGGATCACGGTGTTGAATGGTGAGGTGGCGGCTTTGCGCGATGTCATGGAGTACATGGGGCTTTACTACAACCTCTGGCTCAAAGACGTAAAGACCGACTACGAGAAGGATGTGCAGGAAGGCGCGTTCTCGGACATGATGGACGCCTACGAGAAGCATCTCCGGTCTAAACTTCCCGCATCCCCCTCAATTCAAGAGCCCGCCAAGGACAGATGCTTTTGTGGGGTGTACCCGGCACACAAGACCGCGATAGGTTGCTACGACGCTCAGCATAACACCGTGACGACCGAGCCCGCCCCACCCACCCCGCCGTCGGATAAGTTCGATGGAGATGGTTGTCGTCATGTGGATGGCATTTGCGCGAAGGTCGGGTTTCCTGGCCATGTCAAACCGGAGGATTTCTAATGAGCGAAGAATTGAAGCCGTGCCCGTTCTGCGGTGAGGATGAAGCAAGATCATCGCTAGTCTGCGGAGAGTTCGCCATCATGTGCAATAACTGCGATGGGTGTACGACTTATCTAGACGCCGAACATGAGGCAATCGCCGCCTGGAACCGCCGCACCCCCGACCTCTCCACCATGCGCGAGGCTCTAGATGAGGCGGAGAAGGCGTTACAAGACAGCAAGGACTTTATTCTAGGGCAATGGCCGGACGTTGAATGCAACACCATCGACAAGGCTCTCGCCCGGCTCCGATCAGTCAGGGAGGTTAAAAATGGATAGCGAAATAGAAAGGATCAAGAATCGGTACTACAAGCTCTTGACGATGGACACGCGGGACGCTCGTCGCGGTCTTGAAGAAGAATCTGCTGGATGGGTCGGTACGCTAATCTCGAAAATCGACGAGCAAGAACGTGCGCTCCGATCCCTCTCCCCCGCCCAGCCGGGGACGCCATGAGATACGCCCTCGCCGCATTGACGCTATTGGCCGGGTGCGCCCATGATCCGTTCAAAGAGAATGTCCAGAAGCTGATTGACTGTGAGTACCGCTACGCCTCAAAGCCGGGGCTCACATGCTTGCAGATTTACGACCTCCAGATGGGGTGCTATACGCTCTACCAAATGCGGAACAGGTCGGCAAAATGAGGACCCGTAATGGCCTGGAGATCGGGCCGCGCAGGGTTTTCGGAAATGATGGTTACAGCAAGCACTCATGGATTCTGGCGTCCCGTCATTATCCGTGGTCTATCACATGGTCGTGGGCTCTCTACTGGACCAGACCGGGGCTCGTGCCTTTATGGCGATGGGTAATTAACGGATTCGGATTTTATGTTCTGACTCAAGAAGAAATGCCTTGGGAGAAAAAGTAGATGAGCAAGAGCAACGACGGCGGGGCGGTTCATGGATAAATTCTTTGGGGTCGTAGGATCGGTTTGTATCGCCTCCTTAGTCATGGCAGTGTGTGCGGCAACGATGGCCTTGATGGTCCACGTTGCCGGGATGGTCTACGACAAGTGGCGGCACGACATCATCTTCCGCCGCGACCAAGAGCTTGGGCAAATTCTAAAGTCGGGGAGCCATTGGCTTTCTTACGACCCGAAGCTACAAGAACTTCTCCTGTTCTTGAGCGAGAACATCCAAGGCGGCTATTCGATGTACGCCGGGCACTGGCACGACCAATGGGAACGGTTCAGGAAGGCCAAGCCATGAGTAAGGTCAAGCGCGTGGTGCTGGATGAGAAGGCGACTGTTCGTAACGGTGAAATCTTCGACGAAGACGGCTATCGTATTTGGGCACCAGTATGGCTAAACGGCGCGGTCGGCCGCCTGGTCTTCGAGATCACCGAGCCCAAGCGCAAGAGGAAGGGGACGACATGAAATACGAAGATGAGCAGATACTTAATTGGCTTTCAGATTGTTCAAAAATAGATCGCTCTGGCTATGACTGCGGTTGGGCGTTTGAGCGTCTAATTATGAATGATGATCCTATTGGGACCGCCGATGTTCGTATAGCAATTCGCGGAATGGAAGGCATTGATGGGCTTAGGAAGCAAGCATCAATAGCTATGGGTGTTGATGGCGCGTTGGGGACAAATCCTTTTATCAAATCCCGCCGCCGCAGGCAGTTCGGCATGGGGCTTAATTGCTTCCCGAAGGCGTGTGGGGCGGGGCGGAGGAAGCGATGATCGGCAACATGCTCTATTTCCTGGCCGGTGCCGGATGCGGCGTTCTTCTGAGCATTATCGTGTGCGCCGTTGCCGAGGAGCGCCGGAACTTCCGCGACGGCAGGGCGTGGGCAGAGATGTGCTTGAAGTCCGACTTGTACGACCAGATGGGGGAGTCGTCCTCTCTCACGGGCGTGGTGTCATATGTTCCGAACAAGGAGATGCCACTAAAATGATTTCCACTAGAGATCGCGTCAAGATCCACAAGTGCCCCGACTGTCGGTGCAAGCCAAAGACCGACCAATGCGCTCGTTTTGTTCCGGCCAGGACCTACAGCCCGGCTGGCAGATGCCAGAAGGATGCGGCTGTCGGGTCGCCTTTTTGCAGGGTCCACGGAAAGAAATGACGACATTTCTGCTTATCGTGGCTCCTTTCTTCCTGCTGACCCCGGGATTGTTCAACGCGGCCTCTGCCACACCAAAGGCGCTGTCCATAGCGGTCGGCCTCTACCTGGCATGTCGACCGGGATGGCGCAAAAACGTGGAATGCTCAACTCAGGTGCTTGTTTTCCTGGGAATATGCGTTTTATCGTGCTTTTACGCGGTCGACCAGTGGACGGCATTGACCGGATGTCCCAAGTCCCCGTATTTCGGCGTCTACCAATGCGCCACGGTCGCCGTAGCCTACTACCTGGCCTCGGATATGGCAAACTCGCCAAATCGAATCCTGGTGCGAATTGGAGCAATATTGGGCCTATTCGCTGTAGTCCAGGCCGTCACAGGCCACTCTTTCCTAGACAGACCCCTCCAACTTGGCCGGGCCGAAGGCTTCCGGTACTCTCCAGTCATGTTCGCGGCCAGCCTCATTCCGTGCGCTCTGTGTGCTTGGGATAGCATTGCTGATGACGTTGACAAATCCACTAAGGTCAAAAATGGCCTCCTGTTCATCCCGATTGTGTTCGGGATGCTCGCCGCCCAGGCCAAAGGGGCATTATTCGCCACGATCGTGGGGATCTGGGTCTACGAGACTGAGGGCTGGAAGCGATGGGGGGGCGTTGCCGCGGCCCTGGCGGTCCTCTACGGCTACATGTTCACCGTCCCGACCCCGACCAACCTTGAGCGCATCGAGCTTCTAAAGATAGCCTGGCGGGCCTTCAAGACGTACCCGATCCTGGGGTGGGGTCCTGACAGCTTCCTGGTGGCCTTCCTGAACCTGGACACCACGGCCTACGCCAAGGTCGTCTCAACCGTCCATGCCCAAGCCTCTGCCCATCAGGACATAGCCCAGGTGGCCGCTACGCTTGGCCTGGCGGGCCTGGCGGCGTACCTGTGGATGCTGTGGTCACTGGTCAAGGCGTCTGAGGACACGCCGCTGGCTATCGCGGTCCTGGTGGCCTATGTCGCCCAGGCCCAGGTCAACCCCATCCCCGTAGATGTCATGGTCGTCGGCGCTCTGATTGTCGGCGCTGCGCACGGCACGGACGAGGACATGGAGTTTCCCGCATGGATCGGACCCGTCATGCTTGCAATCGGCGTCATGCTGGCGGTCAAGGACTTGGTGCCTAGGTGACTTTTATTCGAGTTACGCCCGCCGAGATGGCCAGGATTCGGGCGCTAGTTGCCAAGCGCAAGGAAAAGAGGGCCGAGAAGGCAAAGATACTTTGGACGCCACCTGGGACGGAAGAAATAGCGCAGAAGATCCTGGATTCAACCGAGAAGCCGAAGCGGAAGCCCCGGCGCAAGTCCTCCGAGAGGTGGCTTCTGGTTCAGAAGCTGGACAAGCTCTACAGCCTGGTCATCCGCGCCCGTGACTCAAAGATAACTGGCGGGCTCTGTGTCTTTGGCTGCGGAAGGCCAATTCAGTGCGCTTTCCACTTCGTGACAAGAGCGAAATACATAGTTAGGTGGGACTTGCAAAATGCCGTTGGTAGTTGCTATGCTCAAAACTATGAAAATGAATTTAACCCCCACCCCTACATCCAATGGTATCGAAAAAACTACGGCGACAAAGTCTACGACGACCTCATTGCGCGGTCAAACAAAATCGCCAAATTCTCAAATACCGAGTTGTTGGAAATCAAGGCCAGACTTGAATCTGAACTATCCCGTTCTTCTTAGATTCATTAGAAAAATAGACATTGGTCCAGGCTGTTGGGATTGGAATGCCGCATTATACGACACCGGATATGGCGTTTTAAATACTGGCAGCAGTAAAAATATAAGCGCCCACCGCCTGTCTGTTCTTTTTTCCGGCAGAGACATCCCGACTGGAATGCACGTCGATCATTTGTGTCGTCGCAGAAAATGCGCCAACCCCAACCACCTGGAAGTCGTCACTCCTGAAGAAAACAACAGGAGAAGCGATTCGATGTCCGCTGTTAATTTAAGAAAAACAGAATGCCTTAACGGCCACCCGTTTGACAATAAAAACACCTATATCAGAAAAGATGATGGCAATCGGCAGTGTAAGAAATGCTCGCGGGCCAGGGGTTTAAGACCAGCTCAACCAATCGCTAAAATATGCGTTCTATGCGGCAAAAACTTTGTGTCCTTTGTGCCCAAAAGCAGATACTGTTCATCGGCATGTGGGAATACATCAAGGTCACGCAAATTTAATGGGGCACTCCAAAGAACTGGTGAATGCTCAGGGTGCGGCGCAATGTTTTCAACATGGAGATCGGCCACGATAAATTGTTCTAAAAAATGTAGCAGAACCGACTCTTTGCGCAAGAAACGGGAGTACATGATTGAGTACAAAAAGCGGAAGCTCGCCTCCGCCTAAAACTCATTCTCCCGTAGCATCCTCCGACGCCTAGCGAAGCAATGCACCACCGGAGCCGCCTTCTGCTGTCTCGCCCGCCAGGACTTCAGTGGTTTTGGAGGAAACATCTTCCTCATCTCCCGAGACGCCCGATCAGCGGCCTTGAGCATTTCCGAGTCGGGCATAGACGAACGAACGATTTTCATGAGGTAATAAGCGGCATACCCCATGGTCATCAATTCCGACGCGGACTTATTGGCGTACCGCGATACCGGAAACTTCAAGGCTTCGGCGTTTCAGGTGTTGCGGCGGGGACAACCGAGTCCACGACATCCTTGACCTTCTTGAATCGGTCGGCCAGGAGCGCCCCGATCAGGGGGGCAAGCGACAACTCGATGGTGTTCGCAGTTTCTTCGGGGATTATTTTGACGATCTTCAGGACGTAGATCAGCGCCGAAATACCCATCGCAATCTCTGAGCGGCTACCGTCGAGCTTTGAGTGGACAGCGGCGATACCTGACACTAACTGCTTGCCGACGGCGATGCGGGCAATGAATCCGATCATTTTGTTAAGCATGTTATTTCTCCTTTTCAGTGAAACGGTGCGTCTTGATCTCTCTACCGTCTGCGAAGATTACGACCCCGTTACTGTGATTGCGTCTTTCTACGCCACATATCGAGAAGCCACCGACAGGGTATTGACACCTGTCCCCGCCAGCGTCCGGCCAAGAGAATAGCTTCGTGAATTGGAATGCCCACGTCTTGCGGCCCTTCATCCATGACCAATTCATACGTCTATCGTCCCTTCGAGATAGTGCCAACCCAGGAATCCTTTCTGCTTCTCCCAATTCGCAATCGGGCGCAACAGGACCTTGCCGAAGTCGGCGCGGGCCTCGATGACATACTTCTTGTCAAGGACGATATTGACATGATCGACGACGCCAGCGGGCGGGTGAAGGTCGGCAAAGCCAAGGCAAAGCGGGACGGGGTTGCCGGGGAATGGCTTGCATACTTTGATCTGGTTGAAAGAGCCGTCGGGCAAGAATAGCCCGCAAAGCGAGAACGCCCAGGAAACGAGTCCGCTGCAATCAATAGGCCCCGCAGGATTCGGTTCGCACTTCGGCCACTTGGCCCCAAGCAGGTACTTGGCACCCTCGGCCTCTACCAGGGCAGAGAGGATCTTCGTCCGCTCTGGGACGCCCCACTTGAAATTGTCGAACGGTTTTAGAATCACAGCCATTATGGATGCCCCAAAACCTTTGCCTTGATCCAGCCAGCCGCGGTATCCTTGAGGACGTACCCGACAACACAGGCCCCGCCCCACATCACGGAGGCCACGGTCCTGAAATGCTCTAGGCTTCGGAGTCGTTTGCCGTGGGTGTTCAGTTCTGGGACGGCAACCTCTAGCTCTCTAATTCTAGGCCCGTAACTACCAAGTTGAGGGGCGATGACATCGGAAAGAATTGTCTCGATCCGAGCTAGGCGTTCACTGTCTTCCTGTTTCATGGGTAGGCTTCTCCCGTGTAGAGAAATACCTTCCCGGTGAAGGTCCCGACGTTGACGCGCATCTCAATGGTAGTCACCGCCGCGACCGACCGCCAAGAGCCGCCGTTGGCGCAAGAGATGTACGTTGTCCCGGCCCCGAGCCGGATGTTGTTGTTCCCGTAGACCTGGGGATAGTCAGTCCCGTCGCCCATGTAAATCCATGCGTGGCCCTTGAAGATGCTCTGAGCCGTAAGTCGGTTTGTCGTCTGCTCGTCGAAGAAAACCATGTCGCCAGTGGTTCCAGTCGGAACAGCCGACGCACCCCCCGAGTTCTCGCACCTCCCGTGGTATGAGTAGTTGGCCCCCGTGTCGGCGTTGAAGGTGATGCCAAAGTCCCCCGTGCTGGTGTTCTGCGTAGCCTTCCAGACGGCGTAGTAGGCTTGACGGGCGCTGTTCGTGACGGGGAATGAAAAGCTGGTTACTGCCGCAACCGTGGCAGAGGCAATCAGGATTCGGGGAGCCACGTTGCCGTAGACCTGTCCATAGAACGTGGTGCTGTTGGTGAAAGAGTTGCCCCCAGTGAACTGCTGAGTGGTGGCCAGGAATGCCGCCCCCGTCCCCGTCGAGATGGCCGCGATGCTGGCCGTGTTGGCGTCGAGGTCTGCCCGCAGTTTTGTCAGGTCCCCTACCACGGAACGAAAGTTCTCGTTGATCCCCGATACGTCCTTGCTGGTTTCTATGCCCCTCGGATAAAAGGGGACATCGGCGGCGCGGGCCGTGGAGATGAGGAGGACGGCGAAAACAGCCGTCCTCACTTTATCCCCATCCCCTCCAAAGATTTTTGAAGGACGAGATACGCTGTCCGAATTTTGTCTTGCGATGCGTCGGAGTCGATTAGTTGTTTGATGTGCTTTGACTGCGGACGGTATGCGTCCTTGTAGATGTTTTCCAACATCTCCAAGCGTTGCGATTCCTTCGGGGTTATCTCCTCCCCCTTCTTCTTCTTGCGGAGATCGTCCAAGTCACGGAACAGAATTTCAATCTGCCTGGCTGGCTTCTCGGGGGCGCGGACAAGAATTGCTCCGGCGAACGGGATGTCGGACAATTCCTTAAAGCCGCCAAGAATGCGGAAGCTGTTTATCTGCCCCCCCGTGAAGTTGTTCAGGAGGTATTCGGTCTGAACGGGGGACAGGTCCATGCCAAGAGCGCCAAAACCTGCGCTAATCGCTTTGGAAAGGCCCATGGTGTGCGCCCTTACTCTCTGATTGGTCGGCAGGTACTTCATGCCCTCGCTCTCGATGGGTCGGCCCTGGTAGTCCTTGTTGGTGGCCACATCAAACAACGGCCCGAGTGGCATCGGGATAACGCCCGGCATGGAGGATAAGACCTTATTGACAAGGGCCTTGCCGCGTGCTGCGTTGTCGCCATCACGAGAAACAATAGACTCTAGGGCGGCAATCATGCTCCCGCCGAAGATGGTCCCAAGTTCAAATGGCATAGGGAGGCGAAACACCGTGTCTCCTATCTCAAAAAAGAAGTTCCCATATTTGTACTCATCCGGGAGATTCTTGTACCACTGCTTTCCGCGATTGGCGGCCCACATGGCAATTGACGGGAGAGTGATATAGGTAATCCCTTTGACCACGAATCCTGACGGGTCTTCGTGCGCCAGGCGGGCCAGCTTATCAAGGCCCTGCATCGCCGCATTAAAGAACGGAACGGCTTGATTTATTTGACGGCCATATAACCCGCCGCGCGTGTAATTGTTCGTGACATCCTGCGCGTCATTAGCCGTTTGAATCCATGCGTCATCTTCCGTCCACTCCGGTTTCGTTGCTCGATAGTGGGCATACATCCTTTCAAGTTCCGAAGTCCTTGGTCCAGACTCACCAATAGAAATCAATTCGCGCATGAAATCAACAGGGTGGAGAATTACCTTTAATGCCTTGCCTTTGGGTAGATTCTCAAGCACCGCCGCGTCATAAACCGCCATTGTCGCGGCCCTGTCATAGCCAACCTGACCTGACATCTTGCCGCCCATCCCCTCAAAGCGAGACGGCAATTCCCCCGGCTTGGCGGTGAGGTGACGATAGACGCCAACAGCGGGGTCCCAAATTCGAGCCCCCGGAGCCTTGCTGGCAACAGCATAAGAGAGCGCATCCCTAAATGGATTCTTGATTATGGCGAAAGCAGGGTTAAGTTCAACCGCCCCTAGTCGAACAAGCCGCACAAATGGGGCCGTAAACTTTGTGAGCGTGTTTAGTTTCGGAGCATCGAGTCCTTGAAGTGCGGCGTATAGCTTGGGGTCCAACTCGTAAAACTCCCGCTTGCCATCACGCCACACGGAAATGACGTTATCCTTGCCCTTGTAGATCTGGGAGTTTGAGAATAGAGTGGCGACCCCCTCCAAGTCTTCAGCTTCGGGAGCGCGTATCTTGCCGTCTTCTTTGACGTGAGCGCCAATCCCTTCTTTCTTGAGGGCATCGACCAGGCTTGCTATCGAAAGTTCTTTGACTTCGCTCGGAGGAGGGATTTTAGACACCCAATTGCCGACGCCTTTTTTGCCTGCAAGGTCGCCAATTAGACGTGCGATGGTGGTCTTCTGCGCGATCCCGACCACGTTGGCCATCTCCTCAATCATCGACTCAATCGGGTTGTAGACAGGACGGCCTGACCCCTTAATCCGCTTGATGCCTTTATTCGCGGAAGTCAGGGAGCCCGACCCGGCCTTGTGTGTTTCGTTGACGAAAACTCGTTTGAGCCGGAGATAGACGGGGTTGAGGTCGCGCATGATCTGGGCTTGTTCCAACGAGAGGTTTCCCGCCTCTACCAGCCATTCAATTCCAGTGTTTGACCAGGCAGTAAGCCCGTCTGAAACGCTTTGCCAAATCGGGTTGTCGTACTTGCGGAAGACGTATTGAGCATCGGCCAGGTCGAAACCAGAGTCAATGTTGCGTTTGGACAATTCAAGGGCGCGGCGGGCAAGCGCGTAGGTGATGAACTTCTTGACCTTTTGTTCTCCGCCGATCATGTTCGGGAACAGGTCGCCCCAGCTAGTCTCGATAGGCTTTAAGACATCGACAAGCGACGGTCCGATAACCTCGCCCTTCCAGTTGACCGCACCCTTCATGACCATCTCGTAAGCCACGCCACGGGCTTTCTGCGCGAAGTATGTAAATCTGGCATGGGGGCTCTGAGAGGGGCGGAGCGTCTTCCCGGTCGCAATGGCGATACTGTCTTCCATGCGCTTGAGCGCGTCCCCGGAGTCGATGAAGTTGTCATAGAACCACTCAAAGGCGGTCCCGGCTTTCTCCCGCAAAGAAGTCTTTGACAACTCCCCGGAGAAATCGACCTGGGCTACCATGCGGCCCTCGGCACCCATCTCCCGCCAGGTGTTGTACAAGTCGCGCAGTTCCGTTAGGTCCTTCTTTAGCGGTTCGTTCTTGTCCAAGAAGTCGGAGAAAGCCTTAAAGAACGCGGGGGCTTCTTTCTGGGCATCTCCCGTGGTGATCCAATGGCGCATGAACTCAGCCAATCCCTCATGGCGTCTGCGCTTAGTTTGGTCGTAATCGAGATCGAGCAGTTCCAGGGAAGCCGTATGGTAGTCAACGCCCGAGTCTCTTATCGCCCGTTCAAGCCACCGTCGGCCCTGTGACTTGCGTAGGGACCAGTCCATAGCGTGACCGCCCTCATGTGACATGACCTCTAAATCGCCCCATCGCTTCATGCGTATCAGGTGTTGGCTTGGGTAGTACATCCCGAGGGCTTTCCACTTGTGCGTTGACTTGCCTCGCACGGGGACACCAAAGGAGTCCTCGATCTTCTTCATGAAGGCCATCTTATTGACCCTGTCCTTGGTCTGGGCCTCCATCTCCATCTTGACGCCCATGGTCTGCGGGGTGCTTCTTGGAAGCGTCCCGCCGCCCTTCTTGCCAGCCATCGGCTCTGGTGCAAGATCAACGGGGATGTCATATGCCGAGGTGTCAGCCCTCGTCGGTGAAGGCTGATTCGTGCCGCCAAGCTCTACGAGATCGTCGGCCATTACCCGCGTGGGTCCGTTGCCAAAGTCAACAAGTAGCGTTTCCCCGGCGTAATCAGCGCCCAGGAGTTTGCCGGGCGACCCCATCGGCAGGTCCGCTTGGATTCCGGCCTTGGGCATGGCGGGCAAATCCCGCGAGAGGGTTACGGTGTCTCCCTTCTCCACTTTGTCTATGCGGCTGTCAAACTCGCCCTCATAGGCGGCTGGCTCCCCGTCTTCTGTCGCTGGCTTTTCTTTAATGACGAACTTCGGCTTTGCGATGATGTCTTCGCGGCCAGTGATTGCGTAGTCCGTGACCTGGATCGGGCTAACGGAGTCGCCGCTACGACTGAAAAATACCTTGTCCCCGTCGAGGATGTTGACGGCGTCGGAAAGATACTGGTGGTTTGCCTCAAACAGGGCCGCATCGTCAGACTTACGAAACGGCATAACCAAGGCACCGTCGAGCCTAACGGAAGGCTTAATGTCCTTAGTGCTAAAAGGGACTGAGACTATCTTCGGAGTCTGCCCACCAACGGCAATCTCCATCTTGTCGCCCTTGATTTTAAAAGACACTGACTCTCTCTTGTTGGCTTTTAGATATGGCTTTATTTCATTGAATGCCGCCGTAAGCGTGGCCTTGTCAAATTCGTAATGATGACTCACCTGCGGGAAGACCTGCTTATAGTTCGGGAAGTTGCCGCCGCCGTTCTTCATGGCGACCCATCCGTCCTCCCCATCTATGGAGATTTTGCTGTTAAGCATTTCGTCTGTCCCGCCAGGGTTCCATTGCGTGTGATGGATGTTGACCGTGTCGCCAGTCAAAGATTTAAGTCCAGCCAGACCCATCTTGCTGACATTCACGCCGTACTCGCCGGGCTTTAGCTTGCCCTTAATCTTGGTGACGAACATACGCCTGCCATCAGTTGCAATAACCTCTATCCCCGAATCGGACGCCTTGACCATGACCTGATTTAAGACCTGTCGAGTCCTGTCCGTAGATGAGAATACTGCCGCCTTGGAAACAGCGTCAATAAGTTCTTGGCGGTTCACCTGCCCCGCAAGGTCAATAGGCTTGTCGCCCCAGACAGCCGGGAAGTCGGCTACTTGGTGTCGGCCAGCAACCGCATCTTTGCCGACGAATTTGTACATCCCATCGGGTATCAGTGTTTTTTTACCGATAGCCACATCCAGGTCGGTGCTGTAGGCCATGCCGTCCTTGACGGCAAATTCTTGGAGGATAGGGAGCGTGGTCTTGCGCGGGACAGAGTTTCGCATCGTCGTCATGTCGTCCGAGGGGATAGCCGCTGCCTTTACTTTTACCGTCTTGGCCTTCGGCCTCTCGATTACGGTCTTGCTAACCTTCGGGCTATCGGACCCGGCCTGGATATCAATGGTGGTTGCTTTCGGTATCGTGGCGGGGTCAACGGGGATCGTGTTCAAGAGGACGGAATCGCCGTCTTTGATTATCCCACCAGTGACTATGCCCGTGTCAGACGGAGGCGGAGTTTCACTTAGTGGTTTGATCGTGATTGGCTCGGGAGCAATAGGGTCGGGGAAAGCCTCCTCGGGGACGCCTTTGAGAGCCCGCTTGGCAAGTTCCTCTTGAAAGATGTTCTCGGAGTACCGCGCTGCCTCCGCAATGCTCATTCGGCCTTCAGCCACTGCCTTTTGGATGTCGTAGGGGACTAGCCCCGTCTCTTGCGGTATTCCAAGGCCCTTCTTGACCCTGTACTGAGCCGTGTTGATCTCTGTGGCGATCTTGATCTTGACTGGCTGTAAGAGTTTCCCGAGAGCCGTAATCGACTCAGCTGCCAGTTCAGCACTCTTTCCGATGACCGGACCAGCAAGAACACCAACGCCAGTGGCAACGAGAACGTCCTTGCCGTCTACCTCGCCGTTTTCGGCCATCTGTCCAAGAGTGCTGAATATCGCGTTTGCCGCACCGCCCTCAATGGCCCATTTCCCGTACTTCCCGCCACCTGCGGCCAACCCAATCGGGGCCAGGATTGTCTCCATGGCCACAAATAAAGGGGCAGAGCCAATCAGTTCGCCAGCAATGGCGCCGATCTTCTCGCCCTGTTCCGGCGTATAGCCAGGCTTTACGGCCTCCGCGCCACGCCCTAGGGCCTCTGATGCAGAATCACCCAACAAACCGCGCTCTATGGCCACGCCAGCCCCGCGCACACCCCTGCCGGGGAGGGTTGCGACCTCGCCCACGACCTGCGCGGCCTTCTTAATCTCCGGCAGGTGTTGCTTGCCCATCTCCTGAACGACAGGGTCCATGACCTCAGTGCCAGCCATCTTGGCCCCTTCGCGGGCCTGGGCCATGGTTATCTCCTGCTTGCCGATCTTGGAGTAATCCAGTTCTATTTTATGCCTGCCAACCGCGCTCTCACTGATGCCAGTGGCGTAGTCGTCTGGGAGGTTGCGCGAGAGGGCGTCGGATATGACCTTGTGGTCCACCCCTTCCGGCAGGGAGGCAAAGTCAATCTCCACGGAATTGCCGTCTTTCCGTGACTCCGCAATCTGCGCGAGGTAGTCGTCCTGAATGGCCATTTAAGCCTTCTTGGTGATTTTAAGTCCTGGCAGGGTAGACCCAGATGCGGGCTTTGCGTCAGGCTTCTTTTCTGACGAAAGCGCGGAGCTGATTTTCTCTTTGATCGAATCCCAATAGCTCTTTTCGGTTGGTTTCGCGTCCTCTTTCTTTTTATCGAAGACAACCTCCTCGCCCCGGCGATGAGCCTTTATCTTGGCCTCAATATCCAGCGTGGCCTCAGTCATTTCCTGATCTGTCATCTGTCTTCCGTTTGCGGTCAGGAAGCTACCTGCTGATTCCTCCACTATTTTCTCAGCCAGGACCATGTCGGCGTCCTTTGGGGTAGAGCCGGAGCGACCGCCACCAAGCGCGTCAGCCCTGTGCAGGGCAGCGACCTGATCGACCGTGACCATCGCGTCTTCAGGCAATCCAAACTTCTTTGCTATTTTTGGCGGCACCTTGAACTTTTCCTTTGCGCCTGGCTTGATGTTGTAGCCGCGCGGGAGCCCAACAGCCTCGCCCGGAATCTCGCCCGGCTTGGGGGGCTGGAATTGGCCAGATGATTTAAGCGGACCCTGAAAGCCGGGAGTGGCCAACCGTTCCGCATCGGCGGCGGTCATGTCCTTTGCTTCGGCCTTGGATAGGAGTGGGAGAAGATCAGCGACCAGCTTGGATTGCCTCTCTTTGTCTTTGTGCGCCAACTCCATTCTCGTTATGTCCATCTGCCGCTCGTGCGCCTTCTGGTCCCTCTCGTCCTGAATCTTGGCCTGCTTGTCGAGGAGGTTTTCTTTGTCTTTCCTCTCGGAGTAGTCGTCGGCTAGCTTGCCGATCTGGTTTAGACCAGCCACAAGAGGATCAGTCTCATGGGCGGCGAGTTGGACGAGTGAGTTGGCCAGGCTGTTCGGCAAGTTGGGACGACTAAGGAACTCAGGCATATATCATTTCCCCCCCCGAGCAAGTCCGCCAGCAACGGACCCGACCGCTCCGATCCCGGCACCCCACAGTGCCGATTGCCTGTTTTTCCCGGCCTGATCTATGTTTGCCGCAAGCTGTTCGCGGAACATCANNCGCTCCATGCCCATGGCCCCGGCTTCGATGTCGGAGCCAGTAAGACCACGTTTCATGGCCTCAGTCTGTGCGCTGGCCACGTTGCTGGCCGTCGAGCGATTGATAGCCTGGACGGTTGGGTTGTTCTCGCCGGGCGTCAGGAGGGCCTTGATCGACGGGAGAATGGTGTCCGTGAGGCTTTGGACTTGGCCAAGACCGCCGACCGTATTCTTAATGGCGGCATAGTTGTAGTCGTCTGGTTTCACTGAGTTAAATGTGGCCTCGTCAGTGCGTTTGATGGAGGGACCTTCAAGCGGATTATAGGGGTCGGCCATGGTCATTCTCCTATCGAACTAAGTTCGATATTGTAACTGAATTTACACAAAAACGTCATTCGGGGTCCAAAAGGTTGTAATAGAGTCGCCCGCTGAAAAGACGCCAGGGAGCATTGAGACTGTTCGATTCCAGTTCGATCTGAAGATACCGCGCACTCGTCGGGTTTGCCAACGGGAAGGGGAACTTGGCCGTGAGGATTGATCCGGCATCCTCGTTGAGGTCTACCGTCCCGAGCGAGTAGAGCGGTGTACTGCGTTCGAGCGTGTAGCGCCCCGTGAGCGTGATGGTCTGAGCGGTGTCTGGAGACGGCTCAAGGTCGAGGTAGAGCCGCGTGAAGCTCTTGCGCCTCTCTGGCATTCCCAGGTTGAACGCCTTTGTCCTGATCGTGGACTTGATGGCCGTCCCGTCGTCGTCGGTGCCGCTGTCCATTCTCCAAACCTGGCCAGCATCCGTTGACGAACCGCAGTACAGCTTGCGCTCGTAATTGGCAAGTGAGTAGCAACTATGCCCGTCAAACAAGGTCCACTTGTCGTTCTTATCCAAAACTAGGATGTGGTCATTGCCTGATCCAGACGTTGCGCTGGTATAGGCAAGGTAGTAGCGGTCACGGTAAACGCTCGATGCTACAGGAGGTCTAGACCCGCCCTCAGTCCAGTTGATCGTGCAATCTAAAATTTTAGGGGTTTGCGTCCCTGAATCGATCCCGAATAGGACCCGATAGGCAACATAGGCAGACGTGGCAACTGTGATTACCGAGTTGTTGGTCTGTGCGTTTAGCGTGGCCGTCGGGCTTGTCGCGGCAGCGCATGAAGCCCCGGTTGAAATATAATGCGTCAGAGTTCCGTCGCCAAGGGTCTGATTGCAACTGTAAAGCCCCCAAGCAGAAATTTCAGTCGATGGATTGCGACACTGACTGACGAAATATCCCGTCGTGGCAGCCGACAGGCTAATGCTCGTGATGCTGGATATGGTAACTGCTGATTCCGGGGCCGCGATAGAAACAGAGTGTCGTATAAATCTTTTCCCATCGGGGGAAGCGATATTCCCGCCGTAGTCAACAGAAGTGAGCGACGAGTAGCCTCCTATTGACGCGGTTGATGTTTGAGTTGCGAAAGTGGACGAAGAAAGAGAGGAGGAAGTCAAACCAACGGTGTATGCCCCATATACAGGGGTGCTGAGTCCTATATCATATGGCGTTGATAGCTGGTTTTCGTAAAAAGGAGGGAAACGCACCGTGTCAAAATGGACGCGCGTCGGGTCGCCAGTGGCCCCGGCGTTAGACGTGGTTGCAATTACAACCATAAAGAAGCCGCCGCTTGTATTGGCTACGGACGTTGCCGTGAATTTCTGTTGGCCATCGACATAAACGGTGAAGAAATTGCCAAGCGACTTGGTAACTCTGAATATCTTATTTGTCCCGTCATTCAGTCCAGAATGGGCCGAGTTTCCGAGCAGCGTGTTCCCGGCAGGGCCAATTTTCCCGTGCCTCAATTCAATGGCGCTGTTTCCGCTGGCGTCGGGGGATATGTTCAAAAAATACGAATCGGATGTTTCTGCGTTTGTCGAAGCAGAAACAAAGTGTACTCGCATGGACGCAGTTTCGCCTGAACCGCTCGTAGTAAAACTAGAGTAAAACACCCATGACCACGTCCCGGTCGAAGACCCTTCCGGTGTGCTTGCATAAGCGGAGCTTCCCCCAGTCAAGATGGACATAGAGAGTCGCGTGTCGCTCACGCCGACCGTCCCGTGGCGCTGTGTCCAGACAACATTACCAGTCAAATTGTTGTCATCAAAATTATCAAGGAATCCAGTGGTAGTGGTTGTTGTGTCAGAATCAACCATTTCCCATGAGCTATTATTTAGCCCTCCAGTTGTTATTGACCGCGACGAGGGGACAACGCTTCCAGGCGTGATGGTCGCACTCATCGCTGCGAGTTGGCCGCTGGCTGTCAGGTTCCCGGCCTCGAAATCAGTCTGCGAAGTGTCTACTGCGCTCCTTGGGTTTCCTGCCGTGGCGACGATGGTGTCAATCTGATCGCGGATGGGGTCTGAAATCCTTGTGATGCTAGTGCCGCAGTATTTCTCGATGCCGCGCAGAGAGAGCCAATAGAGACAGCCATTCTTCTCGCGGACGGAAAGACGGTCGATGCAACCGACTTCGCGGGACAACTCGCGGACCTGGAAATCAGTACGCCCGAAGCCGTAGAGTCCCCATAGGCTGTTCCTCTTGCCCACGATGTAAACGTCCTGATAAGTCCCCATCATGCAAGTTATGTCTTCGCCGTCATCTGCACCGCCAAAGGCGATGTTAAAAGGGGTCGTAGAGACGCCCGGGATCTGCACCGTCCAGTCCGTCCCGTCAAGCTCCCCGGAACCTCGGACTCTCCCCTTTGACCCCGAAATCCCGGACAGCAAGACGCGGTTGCGGAACTTACCCACAAGGCTACCAATCGGAGCGCCGGAGACAGCCGCAGTACTTGTTCCGTCCCAATAAAAGAACACATCGCCATTAGCGCACCACAGCTTCCCGATGGCTTGGGTACAGTCAAAATCATTGGTTAGAGAAAAGCCATGTAGTCCGGTTATGGCTGTCCATGTCCCATTTCCAGCACTCTTGTAAAATGACTGCGACGAGAAGGCCACCATGTACTTAGTCCCGTCGGTGGCGTCGAACGTCCATAACCCGCGGACTGTCTTTGAATCCGTGATGGCGGTTGTGTTGTATTTGCTGTAGCCGTTCCGTGCTACGACTACCCCGTCTACGTCCTCATCTAGGAGGACATTGAGGGCCGTGGATAACGCACCATCGGGGATGACGTTGGCTGAATAGCGGGTGTGGAGGCCGTCCTTGAACAGCGGGAGGGGGAATACCTGATCCTGCGCCCGAAGCGGGAGGGCTAGAAGTAGGAGTAGTAGCGCCTTCACGGAGTGCCCCCGCCGCCTACCGCGCCCGGTTTGTAGTTCGGACGGCTGAAGGCGTCGGAGGCAAGCATATCAGAGCCCCGCCTATACTCGGCGTAGTAGGCTTGTGCCATGGTCGTCTGAGAGTCAAGCAGGGACGCCCTGTAGGCGCACCAGAGAGGCAGTAGGTAGGAATAGGGCTGGATCTCGGTAATCCCGTTGAAGGGGATATCCGAATCGCTGGCCAGGTCGGTGATCTGCGCGGAATACTCCATGCGGATGGTCCCGGTGGAGTTGGTAGTGTTGGGGAATGGGTAGAAGCCGATCAGCGTCCTAGAGCTATGGTTGACGTAGTAGGCCGTCGGTAGACCCGCCACGGTCTGCCACATGACCTGTTTATCAAGTGCTTGGATGGACTTTTCCTCAAGCAACTGAAAATTGCGCGTGACGCGCACGGGGACGAGGAAATCACTCGGAGCCGAGTAGTATGTGGTCCCACTGACAAGCTCGAACTGTGTTGACTTGCGGATGGGCTTGGCGTACTGATTAATGTCGCGCTGTGCTTCGTTAATAAATCGGAGCAGGGATGCGTCTGAGTGCCGATTGCGCGTGGTTCCCGAATCCTTGACCAAGGATCTGCAGTCCGAGCGCAGGGAAGCCAGCGTAGCGGCATTGGCTTGTCCAGCGAGTAAGACCAGTAGAAGCAGAATCCTCATATCTTCCAAGCCTCACTAATGAGCCATGCCCCTACGCCCAGAGCAACAATGCAGGTCCCAATGGCGGCGATTAACTCGGGTATGTGTTCGCTCAAGTTGGCCTCGTAAGGCTCATTGCGGGTTCGATCCAGCCCATCCAGTCCCCATAGGTCACATCGGCCTTGAGCCCGCTGTAGAATTTAAGAACGCGCTTGCCGACAAAGGGGATATTGATGGTCCTCATGTACTGCGTCACGCACGGTTCCCAATGGTCGTGGTGCCAGAAGGCGAACTCGCTCCACCCTTCCTCGGCGTACTCCACCATGACGCTCTGCAAGCCTTCGTGATTGAAAATCACCGTGCCAGGGGGCACGGGGTAGCCAGGGTCGATGGGTTTGGGGACCTTCTTAAACGTGCCCTTGATGCCCTTCAGCGGCAGGGGGATGCGGTAAGCGGTATCAATCCGAGGGACATCACGAAAAAATTGCCAGTCGTTATGAAGTGGCCTCCCCTGTGGATTCGCCCGCTGGTAGGCCCACGGAAGAAGCGTATCGTCGGTGAATCGATATTCCTGGATCATCGGGTAAAGGCGAGGATAGGCGGCGCGGAGAATTGTTTGGATCATGCCATCATCTCAACAGGACGATTGCCCTTCTTGGAGTTGCACGGGCGACAGGCGGGCACGATATTCTCGATCCCGATTGAGCCGCCCTTGGACAGCGGGACGACGTGGTCTATGGTCAGCTTCACGTCATTCCGTCTACAGTAAGCGCATGAATCGTTGAATTTCTTAACGACAGCGTTCCATTCTTGAACGGTGAATCCAGTATCCCCGACCCCAGGGAAACGCCTGCGCCGGAAGCTGTAGATGCTACAGGCAAGTCTGTTCATTTCCGGGTGTGCTTTCTGGTATTTGGAAACAATCACGCGCCTCTTGTCCTTGTTTTTCCGGCCCCACTCAACCGCAGCGCGGATATTCTTGTCTCGATTGTCCCAATACTGGTTTTTCCTGTAGGCGTTCTTATATTCCACTCGGCAGGATGCGCAAGAAATCTTCAGCGCCTTCTTTTTCTTGCATACAAGGCAGATGTTGTTTTTATAGAGCTTCTTTTTTGAGTCTCTTATGCACTGCTTGCACCGCCCAGCCCAATGGCCCAGTACCAGTTTGTCGTGACCGCGAGAGCAAAATTGAATAAGCCCAAAACTCTTACCCTTATTCCACGGCACAGGACGCTCCTCGGTCAGTTTAACCAGTCGTGGGTAGAGCAGGTGGAGAGGGGCTATCATGGTGCAGGCTCGTAGGTCACCTTCATAATTACGCCGATCATGTCCGCCGCCGTGCCGCCGCCCTTTGCCGCGCAACGGATTTCGGTCGCAACAGTTGCGTCAAACGTCCCGGCGAGATTGACCTTTGCCGTTGAACTGGTATCGAAACGTCTCTCTCCATACCCTTTCCAAGTTGTCGCAGACGCACGGACAACCCGCCCCTCTGATTTCCATAGCTGCTGGGCTCCAGTAGACACCCCGCTGACAACAATCTGGTCATCGAAATAAACAAGCATGTCCTTGCTAAATGACGCTGTCGTAGTTGAGGACATGCATACGATATGCACGGCGTCACCGTCTGCGGCAAGCGTGTTGGCCGGGAGCGTGTATTTGTATATGTCCATCTCGCCCGCCGCCGCTGGGCTTGCCGTGCTTGCCACCGAGATATAAAGCCCGACCGGGACGCGCCCATTCTTGGAACCAATTACGCCGGAAGCGTTGATGTTCCCCTCCACATGAAGCGTACAGGTCGAGCAGGGGCTCGTCGTGCCGATGCCGACGTTGCCGCCGTCGAGAACAGTCATGCGAACATTGACATCTGCCGCATCACTAATATATAGGGCCCCGGTCCCGGTATGTAGGTAGTTCGATGTGACGTTTCCGTAAACCCAATTAGCCCCTGCGAGCTTATGCGCAACACTCCCGGCGAAGTTCGAAGTCCCGTTCACGTCGAGTGTGTAGCCAGGGCTCGCCGTGCCGATGCCGACGTTTCCGCTATTATTTATTATCATTCGAGGGGAATCGGACCCGGAGTAAAGCGAGACAGCGGGTGTTGCACCAGCAGCTAAACGAAGTGCGTATCGACTGGCCCCGGTTCCACCGCCGTTGAGGTCAACATAGCTATCGCTAGGAAGACGAACGTTCCCGCTTCCCGTAATGTAGAAAGAATCAGCCCCTACATTCCCGCTATACGCCGCCGTTGTCCCTGAAGTCACGCCAAGCGTGGTTGAATCGCCGTTGTTATAGATACCGTGATTTTTAGACAACCCGCCTGCGGCGGATGAGATCGTGTCAATATAAATTCCGTAAGCCTCAGTCACGGTGGTGCTAGTATCAGACTGCGGGGAAAGGACGTACAGGGATTTTTGATTTAAAACGGTGTGAGGCAATCCATCGGAAGTAATTGAAATTACGCTTGCCCCTATACCAACGTGCTGTAGCGTGTTAGACCCAGAGGACGCGGTTACGCCAAATGACGGGAACGACCATATCCCCCATAATCTTGCAGAAGTGTAATTGTTATTTCCATCGTAAAATCCGTTGTCTATAAGGTCAGCAATGTAAAGATTGGTTCCGACTCCCAATAACGTATTGGCGTGGTTTCCAAAATTCCCGATTGATGGAGTTATCCGTACTGGATTCTGAGCGACCCAGAATTGCGCTCGACTGTAATTTGTGGCAGGCGTTCCAAATCCAATATTGCCACTGCTAACATTGAAGGTCGAGTCACCGACGGAGAATGCCCCGTTGGTGAACGTCATCGACGAGGTCAGCGTCTTGAGCGCCGTCATGGTGGTGATGTCGCCGTTGGTCCCGGTGCTGGCCTTGATGTTGGTCAGGGTAAGGGTACTGGCTCCGACGTTGTTCTGAATGACCTGGGTGCTATTTGAGATTCCGTCCATGATAACGCGCAGGGCCGCAGTAGACGCGCCCACGTTGTTTTGAATCGCCAGGGTCGAAGCTCCGATGTTGAAATCAGCCGTAGCCAGAGTCTTCGTATCGACCCCGACTTGCGCGAGAATTGCATTCGTGGCTTTGGTTGACGCTCCCAGAGCGAAGTCCGCGGCAACTCTGGCGGCAGTATCAGAGGCACCGCTGTTGAACTGGATCATGTCGCCAGCATTGGCGATGGACGCCCCCAGGAGCAGGGCCAGAGTGAGTTTCATGCCTACCTCGCTACCGCTTCGTCGCGGCTATCGAAGGCTTCTGAGCCCTTGATGACGGTCGGACCGCCATCCCGAGCCCTGGCGTACCAGATGGCCTCATCGTAGATCGAGACAGAGCCCCAGGCCGCGCCGATCTCGTAGCCTGGAATCGAGTCATCGCACGGGCTGGCCGCGGCTGACACGCTAGACAGGCAGACAGCGTAGGTCACGGTCCCAAGGGCCTGGATGGTCAAGGCGCGTCTGCGAAGCCTGGAAGGCCCCGTCTGCGTCCCGGCATTGGTCGAGGACGACCCCACCACCGTCCAGGTGTAGGACGTGATAGACATAGCAAAGGCATTGCGGCTATCCCCGTCGTTGCGGGAGACACGGGCCGTCGGAGAAGCAGACCTAGGATGGGCTGAAGCTATCCCCGGCAATAACAAGCCCAGGAATGCGGCCAGGATGAGCTTGTTCATCTACGCCCCCTTAGTTATCAGAGCTTCCGACGCAGACCCACGCAGAGCCAGTTTGGACGACGACGACGCCGTCATTGGTGCCGAGGACCTTGTTCGCCGCGTTCGCACAGACGAACTTTGCGTTTGCGTCGAGCGTAATGGCCCCGCCGCCCTGGTTGACGATATAGAGGACGCACCCCGCATTTGCCGATGAAGGGGCCGTAAGGGTGTCAGATGTGGACGTGGTGCGGTCGTCGGTGGCGTTCAGCCGCAGGACGCCGCCGCAAGCCCCGGCCACGCTGATAGTGTCCGACCCGGCAACCGTCACCGTGGCCACCATGACCTTGAAGGCGTCTCCGGTCACAGTCGAGTCATCGGCAACAGTCAGGTCATCTCCAACGACAACGTCTAGGACGTATGCCGTCGCCCATCGCAAGGACGAAGTACCCAGGGTCGTGTCGTTGTCGGTCGTGGGAAGCCAGTTCCCCGACACATCCACGCACACCTCGGCCCCCGACGGGCCGATGCAGTGGATGTCCGTCCCCGGCTCCGTCCCGGTCAGGCGGGCGAACACCCGGCCAGTCCCTAGGCCAAGGAGCAAGGTCAGGGTGCAGAGCATGGCGGCGACGTGGAGAGACTTTTTCATAATTGGCTCCTTAGTGCTTCTTGCGTAGACGTTCCACGCTGGACATCTCAGGGTCCTCAGGGTGGAGACTCCGGCCCAAAGTGCGGTACTCCTCTATGTCCTTCTGCGTCTGGATGTTGCCGATCTCATGGCGTACCGCCTTGCGAACTGCGGCCTGGTAGTCATGACCATCCTTCGGGAACAGATCTTGCTCTCGGACCGTCAACAACCGCTCAGGGAGGTTTTCAGCCAAGAACCGATGTCTGGCAACAGCCGCATTGCGCTGGGCACCACGAAGGACAGGTGCTTCCCCTTCCTTTAACGCCTTAGTCAGGGCTCCGATGCGCTTTGCAACCTTGCCAGCGTCAACTCCAAGGCCGTCGGCTTCACGCAAAGACCCCAGGCTGCCGTTATCGGGCAAGTCCCGCCCAAGACCAGCCTGGAAGGCTTTCTCGGACTCGATCTGAGCGGTCAATTCGTCGCGCTCGTGATCGGAGCAAGTGCGTTTGACGGCCTTTTCTTTCAGTTTAGGCATGTTCTCTCCCTTCTCAGTAGTTGCCAGCCGGGGCTGGTACGACTCAAGGTGTAGATTCGGATCAGCTTACGGCGTGGCCGTACACAAACCGCCACTCAACCGTAGAGACAGCGACGGACATGTAGCCAGCGAACTTGCTGACGAGGGAATCGAACTCTCCCGTGCGGAAGAACTGGACGGGCTCCCAAATGCGGTACTTGAGAACCATCTTCATGATGCGCTCGTCGATCATGAACCAGTTGTTCGTGTCGGTGAGGAAGTTGTCCCAGACCGCGAGGTTCCACTTGCCGAAGTGGAAATTGCGGTTGTTGAGCGCGGTGTCCATCTTGCCGTAGGAGTTGACGATCTCCCACGCCTTCTCGTGCAGGTCCGTGGGGACGAGCAAGAGCGACGGGCGGGCCACGCGGATGTTGTCGCGGTTGGTCTTGAACTTGACCATGAGGATGCGGGTGGCTTCGACAGCCGCCGCGGACAGGGCCGAGGAACCGCTGTTGCCCTGGTTCGCACCGCCGACCTTGGACGTATGGGCCGTGGAGCAGAGGGACAGGGTGTCACCGACCGTGTGGACGGTGTTGAAGGCGTTGTTGAAGATCGACGCCCCGATCTGCTCCTTCTTCTGGTTGAAGGAATCAGACATCAGCCCGACGTTGTTGCGCACGACCTCGTAGAGGTCATTGCGCAGAAGTCGGCGCTGGATCTTCAGGCCCAGGCTGTACTCCGTCTCCGTGGTGGACTTTTTGTAGCCCTCCGCGAAGTCGTCGAAGCTGATCTCGCCAGTGAACTCGGCCACTTGGCCGACGTCCCCGATTTCGAGGTCATATTCCGTCCCCTGCTGCGCTTCCACCATCTTGAAGAAGGAGGGAAGCATGGACTCGAAATTGCGCTGCTGGTCCAGGAAGACCTCCGAAAGGTCCCGCTGAACGACCGAGGGTAACGCTGCCTGATTTATCACCATGGAAAGACTCCTTACATCTGTATTTTGCGGCTCATGATGCTACTCAGGTCTTACGCGATCGGGCTAAGAGCGCAGTTCGTGAAGCACAGCAAGGCCCGGAACTTCGGGTTGAGGCCGTTGAGTTGGAGGTTGTGATGCTTAACGTAGTCCAACTCCATCCAGCCGGGAGCGCCATCGTAGGTGAACTCGTTCTTGAGGACCAAGACATCCGCCGTACCCTCTCCCGCGTCCGTGCCGAGCTTGCTGGCATTGGTCGTGAGCTTGACCAACGTGCGGCCAGGGGCCACGATGCGGATCAGGAACGGGGAAGACGTAGACGGATCGGTCGTCAAGGCAGACTTGTAGGTCGCCGTGTCGGTGCTGTAGGACTTGATGTACGCCAACTGGCCAATCCCGCCGCCAGCCGTGAAGTAGTGCCAGCATCCGGTTTCCTCGTCGGAGGACGTGACCACGCCCGTGGTCGTGGAGCCAGAGGCAAGGGCCACAGTGTCGGCCAAGTCGTACTCAACGGCCACGATGTCGCCAGGGTGGAGAAGCTCAACCTCGCGCAGGGTGCGGACCGCGCCATCTTCGATGGTCGAGTCAGCTTCGGCAGCGATAGCGCCATTGGCGGCTGCGGGGAAGTCGGGTCCAAGCAGGATGCCGACAGCGTCCGCGGCTGCGGCACCGGAGACGATCAGAGCGCCCATGTTTGAAGCGGCAGTGACGCCCATCGTGAGCAAAGCGCCGGAAACCAGCGTGGTGCCGTTGCTGTCGATGGGGAACTTGACGATGGTGGACTTGCCCGAAGCATTGCTGACAATTTTCATAGGAATGCGCCTCCGTGATTCATTTGGGCGACTCTGGATGAGGCACTAAAGTTTTTATCTGATTCACGGCGTTCGTGAGTCTTTATGATCGCGTAGCACATTGCGATAAATTCAGGCTTGCTCAGATTGCGCTTTGCCAGGTTACACCGGGTGCAACACGGCACAATATTGTCAACCGTATAGCCGACGTCATTGTTGACCCTATCTATGCCAATCGTCGGTATCGAGCCGTTGCAGTAGTAACACGGCTTCTGCCAAAGATCCATGAACTGTTCTTTGGTGATTAAGAACTCGCGCCCGCCACGACGTTTCGCATCATGCCTGTAACGATTGAGCAGTGTGTGTGGAGAGACAAGGCGGTCCTTGCGCTTTTTGTTTCCCTTATTCCGGTGATATTCAGAGTTTGACCGTGCTTTTAATTCGTCAGCATTCTTCGCGTAGTACTTGATGAATGTCGCTCGTCTAGTTGCAAGCTGTTGCTCTTTAGTAACTTTAGGGGTGTTCAGCTTCGTGTAATGACACGGCTTGCAACATGACATCTTCCCGCCTTTCTGATTGCGATTGTTATAAAATTCATCCAGCGGCTTACACGCACTGCACTTAGTGCAGGTCTTCATATTCCTGCCCCCGAAGCAGAAAAATTCTTTGAGCCACAAAGGCAGCACCCCGATCCGACCTGTAGATTGCCCTCCCCCACTAAGTCACCGTCATCGGAGGAACCGGAAAGAGTGTTGCCAGCGAATGCTCCGTTGCCTTCGAGATCGCCGCCAGAGGGGGCGACACGGTGGAGGCTGTTGAAGAACCCGCAAATTTTGCAGGACACCTTACGAAGGGGGGAAGGGGCCGCGTCAGGCTGGCGGGAGCCAGTGCGGAGGTTGTTGGCCACGACCATGCCATCGCCAGCGGTCGGGGATGGAAAGAGGGGCGGGTAGAAGTTGGCCCCGTTCGGATTCGCACGTTCGCGCATGAAAAAGGCCCCCCTGATTCCGTCTTTCCAACTCAGGGAGGCCGTCTCAGTGAACGACTACGACAAATCTGCTATCTAGGCTTGACGGGTACGCCAGCGGACCATTTAGACCGCTCATTCATGCGCACGGCACCTTCACGCTGGGTGTCTGCATTGAGTTTGCGGTAATCGTCAGGAACGCGCTTTTCAACGTCGATGGTAAGCGGCATGCCTTGAATCTCCATGACCCCAAAGCCAGCCTTGACATCGTCCCGCTGCTCTTGGGTCATGCCGTCTTTGATCGTGTCGTGGTCTTCAGTGTCACGGAAAGAGCCCTGCTTGCGGGCCTTGCCCTGGGCGTACAGGACGGCGCGTTCCATGTGCTTGGCCATGCGGGTCGGGTCGGACTTCTCGGCAACGGAGAGATCAGAAAGGTACTCGTCAACGTGCGCTTCATACTTCGGGAACTGCGCATCATTGGAAGCGGCGGCGGCCTTAGCGGCCCGGACAGCGTCAGAGGCGGCGTCCTTGGTCTTGTAGGCGTTTAACTCGGCGGCAAGGGGGGCGGCGACACGTTGCGCCAGCTTCCAGGTGTTGCGGATAGCGGCCCGATCCATGCCGTATTCTTCTTCGAGCTTGACCCACTGTTCCTCGGAAGGCTCGGCCTGAGCGGTGGTGGCACGGGCTCGGTCTAAATCTTCTTTCTCGCGGCGAATGCGCTCATCTTCCCGACGCTGGCGGTCCTCGTTTTCCTTCTGGAGGCGGTCAGACCTTTCTTGCTCGGCTTTTAACTGAGCGCGAAGTTCATCGACCGTCGGTTCCTTGGCGTCGGCTTTCTTGCTCATGTTCTGTTTAAGCTCCAACGTCTAAAAGTTCGCCCTTCTTTGCTCGCTTAATTTCGTCAACGAGCTTTGCGATGATGTTTTCAGCGCCTTCGATCTTTTTTGAAGCGTCAACAATATCGTAGTAGATGGCGTTGAAAGCGTCAAGCATGCCCTGATGTTTGGCTAAATCAAGGCGGTCGGCTTCGGTGCTGAGGGCAAGAGACTTCACGCGGGACAAAACTTCTTTCTCCTCGGCGGCTTTGCCAGCGGTAACGGCTTGGCGCATGATGTCCATTCCCGGTGACTTCTCACCAGAGGATCGCCAAACCTCTATCTGCGCTTCCCATCTGGAAATCTTTTCTTTGCGGAGCTTGATTCCTTCCTCGTTGATCCTGGCTTGTGCCATTATTTCCCTCTCTTAGGTAGATACGATGAAATCGCCGCGGCCCCTTCCTGGTTTACTGTCGGATCGCCAGGCTTGCGACCGTTGATCTTGTTGTTGTTGTTCTGGGCAAGAATAGCACTTAACCCGCCCGGCTCGGGAGGTTGGCCAGGGGCGGGCTGCTCTGGAATGGGGATGAGAAACCGCTTGGGGTCGGAGATCCTTGAGGCCAGTACGAGGTCGTTGTGGGTGTGGACCAGGATGTCGGGCTTCATCTGAAGCACGACAGGATTCTGCGCGGAGACAGAGGCGATGCCCATGATGCGCTCCATCTCGAACTCGGGGGACAGGCTGATCTCGTTGTGCCGCAACATGAACCGTGCGCCGTCCATGCTGAACAGCTTGCGCCCGACTTCCTTGAACTGAGCCACGTCACCGCTCTGCTCATCCACCACACCGACCTTGTACTTGTCCTGGCCGTAGCAGTGGTAGAGGGCAAGCATGAGGTCGAGGGCTTCGGGTACGCTGGTCTTCCACTCGCGGACCATATCGTCGATGCGGAGGGTGGCCTGTTTGAGTTGGGCCAAGGTCTTGCTGGCCGGGGCGCTCGGGTCAAGCGTTGACTCCTGGCCGCTCAAGCCCTGGGAAGGACCAAGCCGGAACTCAAGATAGCGGACAACGCTACCTTCCTCGTCAAGGCTCTCGGCGGTCTTGGACAGAGATTGGATGACCATCTGCCGGGGGGCCATGTCCTCTTTGATGTAGCGGTCATCGAGGTACCAGGTCACGCCGGGCTTAAAGACAGCCGAGCCAGAGCCGAAGTCGATCTGGTCCTTGATGGCATTGGGGACCAGGAAGGCCGGGCAATCGGTGATGGCGCGGACGTTGTTCCTGTGCCTGTGGAGGTTGTCCACCATCTTGAACTGGTCGAGGCCGTCCAACAGGAGAGATGTCTTCAGCAGCCGCTGGTCACGGTGCAGGAAGCCGAACAGCACGATATTGGGTATGTTCTTGCGGAGCTTGTACCGCTCCATGCGCCAAATCTTGTAGTTGTCGATGTCGAAGGTGACAAGGTATCGCTCGGGGATGTCGTCGCCGTCAAGGTCTTCGCACAGCACCAGCTTGGCCACGCGCACGAACTTGGTGGTGCTATCTCCATCGCCACTCAGTCCTTCGATTGTGTCCCGTGAGTTTCCCCAGGCATCAGAGCCGAACTTGAGGCCATGGGCTGCGGCCAGCGACTTCTCGGCGGGCTCCTTATCGTATGTCCCGCGCTTGATCTTGGCCTTGATGTCTTGCTCGGACTCGTAGTAGATCCGACCGTAGATTCGGCAATCGTTTAGCTTCTCAACATTGTGGACGGGATACCAAATCAGGCGGGCAAGGGGGAATCCAGTGAACTTCGGGGCGTCTTGTAGTACCGCATCTCGAAGCCACTCAACAGAGACGAAGTTGTCCAGTTTGGACAGGTGGGCGATGATATTGGTGTACCGCTTATCGTCTACCCCTGCGTCCTCTGGAGTCGGATAGTCGATCTGGAACTCTTTGACGTTCTGGTAGACCTTAGTCTCGCAGACCTTCTCGATACGGCGCTCCCACTCGCCATGGATGGGGACCGTTCCGTCCCTGAAGCAGGCAACAGGCGTATTGCGCAGAGCGTCCACTAGGTTGTTGTGCTTGCGCGATAGCCAGTTGACCCCGTTTTCAAGGTCGTTGCGATCCTCGGTCTTGATGTCGCCCATGGACTCGGAGGCGAAGGGGCGATTGTCGGGGAACACGGCGCGATCGAATGTAGCCCGAAGCGTCCTAGCCATGCCCGCGGCAAAGCCCATTGTTACCTTGGAAGCTCCCGGCCATGGGAAATCTACGTCCTCTACTATCCCTTCCAGGTGGTCGTTGGCTTCGATTAAGCGGCGATGGAGCGACCCGGTATTGCGTTCCCAGGACTCCACCCACGCCTTCATCTTCAACTCAAGCTCGCCGCGCTCCTTGTCGTCAATGGAGAAAGACCGGAGCTTTAGCGTCTGCTCCGACTTCTTCTGCTCCTGTTGAACAGGGGTCGGCGGCTTGAGCGACAGGTTCACTTTTTAGTGCCCGGCTTCTTCGGCAGCTTTGGGCTTGCGGGCCTTGCCGCTGCCGCCGCCGACGCTCTTGCTGCCCTTGTTGAGCGTCACGCCGCTCGGAGCGGACGCGCCCTTGGCGATGGCGATGCCGGGGATGGACAGGTCGCCAACGATCTCCTCACCGATCACAGCGGACGCTTCTTTGAATGAGGCTTTGGGCTTGGAGGCGGGGCAAGACGACTGCTTGACCGAGCCGCTACCGTAGCCGCCCTGATCTCCCTTTGAACCGCCCTTCTTGAAATTCTGGCGCTCTGCGCGTTGCTCGTTGACTTCGGCCATGGTGGTGTCCTCCTGCTTCTTTTCCACGGCTCAAGGTGATGTGATAGCGTAACGACTTTAACGAACTACGTCAATGGATCGTGTAGAAGATTCTGATGTAGACTGCCCCATCAGAGAAGTCGGTAGTACCTAGGCGTTTCTGGTCGATGACGATGCCACGGTTGGTGGCCTTTGGCAAGAGGAGCGGGGCGGAATGGCCAAGGCTCTCCTCAGACCATGAGTCGTACAGGAGCGCCACGGCTGCCTCATCGTTGTTGATGTAGAGCGGGCGAATTATAGGCGGTGTTCCAAGGAGTCCGCCGCCGACCTGGACAGCTGCGTCCCCTTCGTATTGGACGCTGAGAGGTGCAGAGCTTACCTTGACAAATGACGGCTGTGAAGCGGCAGCGGTCGAGTAGCTAAACCCGGTTGTGATGAGGGCGCTATGCGAGAACTGCGTAGAACCATAGACCCAAAATTGCATGGTGCCGCCAGTAATCGTCATCGTGGAGGCATTGGCTATCTCGATCTTGCGGATGACCACGTCTGCGGTTGCCGATGTGTTCTGGAAGGCGTACAGCTTCGTCCCGGCAAGCGCCGACCCGGTAGCCGTGACCCTGACCACGCTGACGTATGTCGGGGCGCTGACGAGGGGGCCGCCGCTTGTCACTGTCGCCGCATGGGACTGTATGGCGAACAAGACGGACAGGAAGCCGCCGAACAGGAAGACCCAGAGCTTGCGGAAGATGCTCGGCTTGAGTTGCGGGACAGGGCTACCCACGGGAACAAAGATGATCTCCTCGCCAGCAATCAAAATCTTGGTGCCGTCGGCGTTGTTGATTGTTCTAGTTTTCATTTGAGGTTCCCGATGGGCGTGAAGTAGAACAAGCCGTCGCCTGACGCGCCGATGATGGTGATGGTCATCTTGCCAGTCATGGGAACAGAGGGCGAGAAGATAACGGTGGTGTCCCCGGTCAACGTTGATGGGCTGATGTAGTACTCGATGCCAGACGAGCCCTTGATGGAGAACTTGTACGTCTCATTGGCCGGGACATCCCAGGTGATGATGTCGAGGTAGCCAGTCAGGTTGATGATCTTGGTCCCTGCGCCAGACACCACAAGGATGCTCTCTCGCGTCTTCTCTCTTGGTTCAGGAGCGGTAATCATTGGGCGTTCGCCTTCGTGTCTGCGCGAAGGGCCTCGGCTGCTAGGGTGTGAACGCCGCCATGCTCGGCGCTCAGTCGTTCCAAGAGCTTCGCTAGGTGAACTTCGAGGACGGTGATGCGGCTGTTCTGATCTGCGTCGGCGTTGAACTTGACGGGCTGGACGATCTTCTTGACCTTCGGGACTCGCGCAGTGCCGGGCTTGTCGCCTTCGACGGGCTGAGGTTTGACGGGCTCGTCGATTTCGATAAATTCTTGGTGGAACTCAACTGCGGGAGTTGCCACGACCTTAACCGCCTTCGGAGCTTTGATCTTCGCCACGGGGGCTTTGATCGGCTTTACAGTGGACTTGGTGACATTCGTCACTGCCTCTGGCGGGATTGCAACGGCAGCGAGGACCGGGACCTTGACGCGCTTGGCTTTGGAGTCGGCCATCACCGCAAGCCTAACGGCTTCGTTCTTGGCCTTGATTTCTCTCGCCGCGGCCATCACTGCCTCGCTCTTGGCCCTAAACCCAGCACGCTCCTTGTCTGTGAATTTCAACGTCTCCACGGGGACAGTTGCGGGCTTCTTAATTTTCTTGGCCATGTGTCCTCTCATTTTAACAGAGATTTTCCAAAGTTCACAGCGTCAGCAACACTGGCCTTGACGATGCCGCCCTTCTTCGACTGTGCGGCGGCGGCGCATGCGGCGTAGAACTGCGTCATCTCAGACAGCACGGACCACAGAAAGCCGAGCGCCACGAACTGCGGGGTGTTGAGGGGCAAGGCCACGACGAG
>CXWL01001551.1_pt1 | contig 71399 bp, 72 predicted proteins | sample 590931 | NCBI WGS metagenome assembly CXWL01 (sample SAMEA3498368, study PRJEB10139) | groundwater metagenome | biome: water well; material: biofilm material | place: Germany | collected 2015-04-27
GGATGTGCTCCAGCGGCGCGGCATGTATCCGCCGCCGCCGGGCGCGCCGAGTGTGCCGGGGCTTGAAGTGGCGGGGGAAATCGTCGCGGTCGGGGACGGCGTCGCCGCCGATGCAATCGGCCGGAAGGTCTGCGCGCTTGTCGCGGGCGGCGGCTATGCCGAATATTGCGTGGCGCCGCTCGGCCAGTGCCTGCCCGTTCCCGCCGCGCTGACGATGATCGAGGCGGCGGCGATGCCCGAAACGCTTTTCACGGTCTGGACCAATTTGTTCGAGCGCGCCTATGCGGTCGAGGGCGATACCGTCCTTGTTCATGGCGGCACCAGCGGCATTGGCACGATGGCGATTGCGCTCGGCAAGCTGTTCGGGCTGACGGTCATCGTCACCTGCGGATCGGACGAGAAATGCGCGTGCGCCCGCGAATTGGGCGCGGATCATGCGATCAACTATGCAACACAGGATTTCGTGGCCGAAGTGCAGGCGATCACGGGCGGGAAGGGCGTGCAGGCCGTGCTCGACATGGTCGGCGGCGATTATGTGCCGCGTAATATCCAGTGCCTCGCCGAAGATGGCCGCCACGTCACGATTGCCGTCCAGCGTGGGGTGGCGGCCGAAATCAACATCGCCGCGGTGATGGTAAAGCGCCTGACATTGACCGGCTCGACGCTCAGGGCGCGACCGGTGGCATTCAAGACGNNCTGTCACACAATCCCGCGATAGGACCCTTCCGACGCTAGTTATTTGCGGAGGAAGCGGTTTTGGGCGATCCGACACCAATCAGGGGACGACAGGGTGCCGCGTCGGGCGGGCGTGCCCGCTATCGCACCATCTGGATCAGCGACATCCATCTGGGCACGCGCGGGTGCAATGCGCGGATGCTGATCGACTTTCTCGACCATACCGACAGCGAGACGATCTACCTTGTCGGTGACATTATCGACGGCTGGCGGTTGAAGAAGCGCTTCTACTGGCCAACAACGCACAACGACGTCGTGTTGCGATTGATGAAGCGGGCCAAGCGCGGCACGCGGGTGATCTACATCCCGGGCAATCATGATGAGATGTTCCGCCAGTTTTCGGGCCTCAATTTCGGCGGGGTCGAAATCCGGCGCAAGGCGATCCACGAAACCGCCGATGGCCGCCGCCTGCTGGTGCTTCACGGCGACGAATTCGATACGATCATGCTCGCCCATCGCTGGCTCGCCTTTGTCGGCGACGCGGCATACGGGGTGCTCCTGCGATTGAACGTGCTGGTCAATCGTATCCGCCAATGGCTCGACCTGCCCTATTGGTCGCTGTCCAAGATGGCCAAGCACAAGGTCAAGAACGCAGTCGAATTCATCTCGCGCTATGAGGAAGTTGTGGCCCGTGCGGCCGGGGTGCGCGGTGTGGACGGCGTGGTTTGCGGACATATCCATACCGCCGAAATCCGCGATATTGGCGACGTCGTCTATTACAACGATGGCGATTGGGTGGAAGGCTGCACTGCGCTGGTCGAACATTTCGACGGGCGGATGGAAGTGCTGCACTGGGCGGACGAGATCGCCCGGCGGGACGCTCCCGTGCGGATCGCGGCATGAGGATTGCCATCGTCACCGATGCCTGGACGCCGCAGGTGAACGGCGTGGTCCGCACGCTTCAGGCGGTTCGAGCCGAGCTTGAGGCGTCAGGCCATGAGGTGCTGGTGGTTTCGCCCGACCTGTTCCGCTCGCTACCATGCCCGACTTATCCCGAGATCCGGCTTGCATTCGCTTCGGCAAGCGCGGTGGGGCGGAGGCTGGTGGCATTTGCTCCTGACGCCATCCATTTGTCGACGGAAGGGCCGCTTTGCGCCGCCGCACGCCGCTGGTGCATGCGCAACGGATTGGCGTTCACCACCGCCTATCACACACAGTTCCCGGACTATCTGGCCAAGCGGACGCGACTTCCTGTTGGCCTGTTCTGGCGCTATATCCGCCACTTTCATCGGCCAGCGCGCGCAATCCTTGCTTCCACCCCGTCGGTGCGCGGCCAACTCGAACGGCATGGGATCGGGCCTGTCCAACACTGGGGGCGAGGGGTCGATCTTGCCAATTTCACGCCCGATGCCCAGCCGCCAGCCGAATATGCCGGTCTGCCGCGCCCGATCATGCTCTATGTCGGGCGCGTGGCGGTTGAAAAGAATATCGCGGCCTTCCTTGCCTGCGGTCATCAGGGCACCAAGGTCGTGGTCGGCGATGGCCCGGCATTGCGGACACTCGAGGCGAGGTTTCCCGACGCCCTCTTCCTCGGCTCGCTGTCCGGTCGGGCGCTTGCCGGCGCTTATGCAGGGGCCGATGTGTTCGTTTTTCCCAGTCGCACTGACACGTTCGGGCTGGTCATGATCGAAGCGCTCGCCTGCGGCACACCGGTTGCAGCCTATCCCGTGAGCGGGCCGCAAGATGTTGTCACCCAGGCGGTTGGTGCGCTGGACAGCGACCTCTCCTGCGCAATTGCGGCAGCACTGGGCCGCAACCGATGGGCCTGCCGCAATTATGGCCGACAGTTCAGTTGGGCAGCGAGCGCCTCCGAATTTCTGAACGCGCTGACGCCGACAGATTGCGGCCTCGCCGTGCCAAGCTGAACCCTCTTGCCCTTGCGGGCGGGCGGGACTAAGCGATTGAGCCATACACGGCCGCTCCGCAAGGGGCGGCCCTTCTTTTGTCTGAAAGGTTTTTCATCATGGCCCAGCCGCTCATGCCCCATGCGACCGCATCCTGGCTGGTCGACAATACTGCTCTGTCGTTCGAGCAGATCACCAAATTCTGCGGTCTTCACATCCTCGAGGTTCAGGCCATTGCCGATGATCTGGCCGCAACCAAGCTGACCGGGCGCGATCCCGTTCGCGCTGGCGAACTGACGCTGGCCGAGATCGAAAAGGGTCAGGCCGATCCAAACTATGAACTCACGATGTTTCGCGAGCCCGAGCAGGCAACGCGCACCAAGGGGCCGCGCTACACGCCTGTTTCCAAGCGTCAGGACAAGCCCGACGGCATCGCGTGGATCATCCGCAACCATCCCGAAGTCTCGGACGGCCAGATCGGCAAGCTCATCGGCACGACACGCAACACGATCCAGGCGATCCGTGAGCGGACGCACTGGAACATTGTCGATATCGTGCCCAAGGATCCGGTGACGCTTGGCCTGTGCACCCAGCGCGAACTGGATGCTGTGGTGAAAAAGGCTGCCAAGCTCAAGGGTATTGAGGCGCAGGCCGATGGCAAGCTCGAAGGAGATCGTGCGGCACTGATCGAGGAATTGCGCAATGAGCGCGATGTGGCGGCTCGCGCCGCCGAGGCCGCAGCCGAGGGTGTCGAGGTTACGGTTGCGCCGGTCGAGCACAATGCCGAGACGCTGTTCAAGCGTTGAGCGAACCACCTGCCTATGATGCTTCGCTCGTCCATGACGAGAGCTATCTGGCGACCAGCCACAAGGGGCTGACCTACCCGTTCGGTGCCCATGCGCCGGGTGCAGGGGAACTGACACGGATCGCCGATGGCATAAGCTGGGCGCGTATCCCGATGCCGGGGTCGCTGGGCCATATCAACAGCTGGCTGCTCGACGACGCAGACGGAATGATTGCGGTCGATACCGGCATGCAGCTGACAATGTGCAGCGATGCATGGAAGGCGCTTTTTGCAGGCGCGATGGCCGATGTGAAGCTGACGCGCGTGATCTGCACCCATTTGCATCCCGATCATATCGGGCTTGCGGGGTGGCTGGCCAAGCGTTTCGGCGTCGAACTCTGGATGACGCGCGGCGAATGGCTGACGGCCCGGATGCTGATCGCCGATGCGCGCGACGAGGTTCCTGAAGAAGCCATCATCAACCAGCGCGGTGCGGGTTGGGGCGACGATGTGCTTGAGGAAACTCGCGGCAAGGGCTGGGGACGTTTCGGGCGCATGGTCTATCCCATGCCCGTCAGCTTCCGGCGGTTGCAGGATGGGGACGTGCTCGATCTGGGCGGCAATATCTGGCGCATCGTCGTCGGCTCGGGGCATAGCCCCGAACATGCCTGCCTGCTCAACGAACGCTCGGGCGTGCTGGTTTCGGGCGATCAGGTTTTGCCGCGGATCAGCTCGAACGTCTCGATCAATATCACAGAGCCTTATGCCGATCCTCTGGGCGACTGGCTCGCCTCGATCGACAAGCTCCTCCATCTGCCCGACGACCTGCTGGTCTGCCCGGCGCATGGCGAGCCGTTTAACGGCCTGCATATCCGGTTGAAAGCGCTGCGTGACGAGCATCTCCAGCGGCTCGATGCGCTTACCGCTCATCTTGCCGAGCCGCGTCGGGCGGTCGATTGCTTCAGCCAGTTGTTCAACCGCGTGATCGGCGGCGAACATCGCGAGCTGGCGACGGGCGAGGCGCTGGCACACCTGCGGCGGCTCGAGCTCGACGGTCGCGCCCGACGGGAGACGGTGGACGGTGTCTGGTGGTTTCATGCGGCCTGACGTGAAGGCCGTTCTCTGGGATTTCGGCGGGGTGATTACCTCATCGCCGTTCGAGGCATTCGCCCGCTACGAGGCGGAGCGCGGCCTGCCCGCCGATACGATCCGCCGGATCAATGCCGCAAACCCCGATTCCAACGCCTGGGCGCGCTTTGAACGGGCCGAACTGGATGCGGCGGGGTTCGATGCCCTGTTTGCCGAGGAAGCCGCTGCTGTTGGCCACCAAATTCCCGGCGGTGACATTCTCGCTCTGCTCTCGGGCGATATTCGTCAGGCAATGGTCGTTGCGATCGACGCGATCATCGCGGCGGGGCTCAAGACCGGCTGCATCACCAACAATGTGCCCACGGGCCACGGCGCCGGGATGGCGCGCGATCCGGATAAGGCGACGGATATTGCTGCGATCATGGCGCGGTTTGATCATGTCATCGAAAGCTCGAAAGTCGGCATCCGCAAGCCTGATCCGCGCATCTACTTGATGATGTGCGACGCGCTGGCCGTCTCTCCCGCAGAGTGTATTTACCTCGACGATCTCGGCATCAACTGCAAGCCGGCGGCGGCGCTCGGCATGCGCGCCATCAAGGTCACGGGCGAATGCCAGGCGCTGGCCGACCTTGCCGAAGCGGTTGGCTTGCCCCTATCCGCTTGACCCCGCGAAGCCGTAAGGCCAGAGAAGCTGGCCATGTCAGAAGACGTCTCCACCCTCTCGTTCGAAGATACGCTGAAGCAGCTTGAGACCATCGTCGCGCGGCTGGAATCGGGCGAGGCGAGCCTCGATGAATCGATAGCGCTCTACACAAAGGGCGATGCCCTGCGCACCCAGTGCGAGGCACGGCTGAAAGATGCGCAAGCGCGGATCGAAAAAATCAGCCTTGGGGCTGACGGCAAACCAGCGGGCCTCGAACCCTTTGACGGCGGCTGAGTCGGCAATGGCAACAGCCTCGCTCGGCCTGCACGTGGCGCTCGACCGGATTGCGGCGGCAATGGATCGGCAGTTCGACCTGCTGCTGCCTGTGCCCGCCGACCCGCGTGGCAAATTGTTCGAGGCCATGCGTCATGCAACGATCGGTGGGGGAAAGCGGTTCCGCCCGCTGCTTGTCAGGGCATCGTGCGAACTGTTCAATGTCGATGAGGATGCAGCGCTGCGGGTTGCGACGGCAATCGAGTGCATCCATGTCTATTCGCTCGTCCATGACGATCTGCCGGCGATGGACAATGACGATATGCGACGCGGCAAGCCGACCGTCCACAAGGCCTTCGACGAAGCAACCGCGATCCTCGCGGGCGATTCGCTCCATGCGCTGGCGTTTGAATTGCTCGCCGACGAAGCGACGCACAGCGATCCCTTTGTTCGTTCGGAGCTGGTGCTCGAGCTTGCACGGGCAAGCGGCCCGGACGGCATGGCAGGCGGCCAGATGATGGATCTGGAAGCCGATGGCGCAATCTACGACCTCCAGACCGTCACCAAGCTCCAGCAATTGAAGACCGGCGCACTGATCGGTTTCTGTCTTGAAGCGGGAGCGATCATGGGCCGCTTGCCACCCGAAGGCCGAGCGCCCTTGCGTGGCTATGCCCGCGATATTGGCCTTGCATTCCAGATTGCCGATGACATTCTTGATGTCGAAGGCTGCGAAGCCGCAACCGGCAAGGCATTGGGCAAGGATGCCGGGCAGGGCAAGGCAACGTTTCTTTCGGTCCTAGGGACAGAAAGGGCAAAAATGCAGGCTCGGGCGCTGGTCGATCAGGCTATCGCCCATCTCGGCCAATATGGAAGCGAAGCCGATTTGCTGCGTGACATTGCGCACTACACCATAGAAAGGGACAGATAATGGCGAGGATCGGCGTTTATCCTGGCACATTTGATCCGATCACGCTCGGGCATATGGATATTATCCGGCGGGGCGCGAAGCTGGTTGATCGGCTGGTCATCGGTGTCACGACGAACCCGTCGAAATCGCCAATGTTTTCTGTGGAAGAGCGGTTGGCCACGGTTCGGCGCGAAGTTGCTGATGTTGGCGGGGCCATCGACGTCGTGGCGTTCGATGCCCTGCTGATGAAATTCGCAAGGGACCAGAAGGCCTCTGTCATCGTGCGCGGGCTGCGTGCTGTTGCCGATTTCGAGTATGAGTATCAGATGGCCGGGATGAACCAGCAGCTCGATGCAGAGATCGAGACCATTTTCCTGATGGCCGATGTCGCGCTTCAACCCATAGCGTCAAAACTTGTCAAGGAAATCGCGATCTATGGTGGCGACATACACAAATTCGTGGGTCCGGCGGTTGAAGCGGAAGTCATCGCCCGTGTGGAGCAGATCGGGCGCAAGGGCGAATAGTTCGGTTGTCGTTCATCGGGCCTGTCGCAGGATGAAGCTTGGTACTCAAAAGGGATTTTCAATGCGTTTGATCAAACTGTTCCTGATGTGGCTTGGATTGCTGGCTGGGGCTGCGATTGCGCAGCCTGCAACGGTCGCGGCGCCAGATCCGCAGAACATCCTGCACCTCCAGCTTTCAACGGGTGGCGAAGTGATTATCGCAATGCGGCCCGACAAGGCTCCTGCCAGTGTTGAACGCATCCGGACACTGGCCCGCGCCGGTTTCTATGACGGCGTCGTTTTCCACCGCGTCATCGAAGGCTTCATGGCACAGACCGGTGACCCGAAGGGCACGGGCGAAGGCGGATCGCCGCTTCCTGACCTTAAGGCCGAGTTCAACGACCTGCCCCATTTGCGCGGCGTCGTTTCGATGGCGCGCACCGATGCGCCCGATACGGCCAACAGCCAGTTTTTCATCTGCTTCCAGCCGACGATCCGGCTTGATGGCAAATACACGGCATTCGGCCGGGTTATTTCGGGGATGCAATTTGTGGATGCCATCGTGCGCGGCGATGCAGATGGACGTGTGCTGGACAACCCGTCAAAGATTGTGCGCGCATGGGTTGAAGTGGATGGGCCGAATGCACAGCGCGTCGCACTGATCATACCTGTCGCGCCACTCGCCCCGCCTGCCGCCGAGACACCCAAGCCCAACAACTGATGCGCGTCGACCTGTTCGACTTTGATCTGTCGCCCGACCGGATTGCCTTGAGACCCGCTGCGCCGCGCGATGCGGCGCGGATGCTGGTCCTTGACGGCAATGCGACGCGTGACCAGCTGGTGTCCGACCTGCCCGGGCAACTGCGCGTCGGCGATTGCCTTGTCTTCAACGATACGCGCGTCATTCCGGCCCAACTTGAAGGGAGCCGTGGTGAAGCACGTATCGGCGCGACGCTTCACAAGCGGGAGGGGTTGCGTAGCTGGCGGGCCTTTGTTCGCAATGCGAAGCGGCTTCGCAACGGTGATGTGATCGACTTCGGACAGGGCGTATCTGTGACAGCTTCGATGCGTGGAGATGACGGGAGCTGGCTCCTGTCATTCGATGGGGATGAACCGGTTGAAGCCTTGCTCCAGCGTGCAGGAAGAATGCCGCTCCCGCCCTATATTGCTGGCAAGCGGGCAACCGACGAGCGTGATGCGCGGGACTATCAGACGATGTTTGCTGATGAACCCGGAGCAGTTGCCGCGCCGACAGCGGCGCTGCACTTTACGCGGGGCCTGCTCGATGCGTTGACAGATGCAGGGATCGGCCACGAAACCCTTACCCTTCATGTCGGGGCTGGCACTTTCCTGCCGGTCAAGGTGGACGATACCGATCACCACGCGATGCATGCTGAATGGGGCCGGATTGACGCGGAAACGGCCGATCGCCTCAACACGGCGCGCGGACGGGGTGGCCGCCTGATCGCGGTCGGGACTACGTCGCTCCGCCTGATCGAGAGTGCCTGTCGGCCGGATGGCCGGATCCACCCCTTCGAGGGCGACACCGCGATCTTCATCACACCGGGCTATCGCTTCAAAGGCGTCGACGGGCTGATGACCAATTTCCATTTGCCCAGATCAACGCTTTTCATGCTGGTGAGCGCGCTGATGGGGCGGGAACGGATGCAGGCAGCCTATGCGCACGCCATTGCGAATGACTACCGCTTCTATTCCTATGGCGATGCGAGCCTGTTGCTACCGGGATAGGATCGTTACGATGATCTGCTTTCGTAGCCTGAAGCCCAGCCTTTCATAAAGCGCGATGGCGCCGGTGTTGCTCGAATAGCTATGGAGGAAGGGTATTTCACCGCGCGCGACGATTTTTTGGGCGACAACGCTCATCAATGCCCCGGCATGGCCGTGCCCTCGATGTTCGGGATGCGTGCAAACGCCACTTACTTCGGCAAAGCCGCCAAGTTTCATGCGCTCGCCGGCCATGGCGACAAGGCGGCCTTGCTGCTTGACGCCAAAGAAATCGCCGAGCCTGTTTGTGCGCGGGAAAAACGGGCCCGGCTCGGTGAGGAGCGCCAGGGCCCTCATCTCGCCAGCATCGGACTCTCCCAGCGGAACGATGTCAGCGTCTGAGCTCAAGGGGGTCGGCTGTTCCGCGACCATCTGGTGAAGCTCTGCCGTCCGGACGACTTTCAGGTCGGCCGGCATAGGGCGATCAGCCGCTTCGGCTGTCCATACTTCGTCTCCGACCGGGACAAGCTCCGCCAACGCGTCCAGGTTTGGGGTGGAGAAATCGGCTGCGGCGCCGAAGGGGCCATAATCCGGGTGCAGCCGGAGCGCCCGTGCGTCGCCCAGCGCAAGGTTGGACCATCCCGTGTTGAGTGTATTCCATACTGGCCGGTCGAGCAGATGCAGATCGGTCACTTGGTTTCCTTGCGAATCGATGGTTCCGGAGCCCGGACTATCGCCAGTCGGCGAAAGTTGAAACGGGAAACGCCCTGTCCAAGGCGGCATGGCTTCACCCGCGATCCTGACGCCGCTATAGGCCGCCGCGCATGACCGAACGCTTCTCTTTCAGCATCGCTGCCACCGACGACAAGGCGCGCACCGGCAATATCCGGATGAGGCGCGGCGACATTCGCACACCCGCTTTCATGCCGGTCGGCACGGCGGCGACGGTGAAGGGCGTAAAGCCTCTGGATGTCCGCGCCCTGGGCGCAGACATCATCCTTGGAAATACCTATCATCTGATGCTGCGCCCCGGTGCGGAGCGGATGGCGAAGCTGGGCGGGCTGCATCGCTTCATGCAGTGGGAGCGGCCGATCCTGACCGACAGCGGCGGTTATCAGGTCATGTCGCTTTCCGCTCTGACCAAGTTGAGCGAGGAAGGGGTGGCGTTTTCCTCGCACCTTGACGGATCGAAGCACCTCATCACGCCCGAGCGGTCGATGGAAATCCAGAGACTGTTGGGGTCGGACATCGTCATGGCGTTCGACGAATGCACGAAGAATGGCGCGACCCGCGATGAGGCCGCCAAATCCATGGAACGGTCGATGCGCTGGGCGAAGCGATCGCGTGACGGTTTCGATGCGGGCGCGGAGCACGCATCGCGTGCGGCATTGTTTGGTATCCAGCAGGGTTCGCTCGACGAGGGGCTCCGCAAGATTTCTGCGGATGCGCTGATCAATATCGGGTTCGATGGTTATGCAATCGGGGGGCTTGCAGTGGGGGAGGGGCAGGCGGCGATGTTTGCCTGCCTCGACTATGCGGCGGATCAATTGCCCAAGGACAAGCCGCGCTACCTGATGGGGGTGGGCAAGCCTGACGATATTGTCGGCGCCGTCGAACGCGGGATCGACATGTTTGATTGTGTCCTGCCAACGCGCTCCGGGCGGAACGGGCAGGCCTTCACCTGGGACGGGCCGCTCAATATCCGCAATGCCAGGTTCGCTGAGGATATGGAGCCGCTCGATCCGGCGTCGCCTACCGCGGCGTGGAGCAAGGCCTATCTCCATCACCTCGTGAAATCGAAGGAAATGCTTGGCGCAATGCTGATGACCGAGCATAATCTCTGGTTCTATCAGCAGTTGATGGCAGAGCTGCGAACAGCAATCGCTGCCGGAACGCTTACAGCCTTTGCCAGCGGCTTCCGCGCGCGGTATTGCCGCTGAATGTCCCAGGCCCTCTACCAGGTTGCAACCTGGCTCATTCCACTGATCATCGCGATCGTCTTTCACGAAGTTGCCCATGGCTGGGTGGCGCGTTTCTTTGGCGATCCGACGGCTGGGCAGCGCGGGCGGCTGAGCCTGAACCCGATCCGCCATATCGACCCAGTCGGGACGATCATTCTCCCAATGGGACTGGCGATGGCGGGCGTTCCGATTTTCGGTTGGGCCAAGCCGGTCCCCGTTGACCAGCGCAGGTTGCGCAATCCCCGGCTGCACATGATGTTTGTCGCCCTTGCCGGGCCGGGGATGAACCTCCTGCTGGCGGCCCTCACCTTCATTGCGCTTGGGGGCGTCGTGGCGCTGTTCGGCCAACAGCCGAACGCCGCTATTGCCTTTATCGAAGCCAACCTGGTCAATTTTGCGATAATCAACGTCATGCTAGCGGTCTTCAACTTGCTGCCAATCCCGCCTTTTGATGGGGGCCACGTTGTAGAAGGCCTGCTGCCGCCGACGCTCGCTCGCCGGTATGCCCGGCTTGGGCGTTATGGCTTGCCGCTGATGATTCTCCTGCTCGTGGTGCTGCCGATGCTGTCGCCGCAGGCCGATATCGTGCCGCGTCTGATCGGACCACCGATCAACTGGATTCTAGGTCAGGGCACGAGGTTCCTCTCGCTTTTCGGCTGAAATGCTCAGCGGCTGGATCATTCTGGACAAACCGCTTGGGCTTGGCTCGACGGCGGGCGTCAGCGCGGTCAAGCGGGCCCTGCGTGAGGGCGGCTATCCCAAAGCCAAGGTCGGTCACGGCGGAACGCTCGATCCGCTGGCCACGGGTGTGCTGCCGATTGCGCTGGGCGAGGCAACCAAGCTCGCCGGGCGGATGCTTGATAGCGACAAGATATATGAATTCACGATTACCTTTGGGGCAGAGACAGATTCGCTTGATCTTGAGGGCAAGGTGGTCGCGACTTCAGATGTGCGGCCGACTTTAGCCGGGATCGGGGCAATCCTGCCGCGTTTTACCGGGCAAATTGAGCAAGTGCCTCCCGCCTACTCTGCCCTGAAGGTCGACGGTAAACGCGCCTACGATCTGGCGCGGGCGGGGGAAGAGGTGGTGCTGGCATCGCGCTCTGTCGTTGTCCACACACTTTGTCATTCCCGCGAAAGCGGGAACCCAGCGGATGCCATACAGGGTTCCCGCTTTCGCGGGAATGACAGGTTGGAGACGGTCACCCTCACCGCACATGTCTCGAAGGGCACCTATATCCGTAGCCTCGCGCGCGACATTGCGCATGCGCTTGGCGCGGTCGGCCATGTCACAATGCTCCGCCGGACCAAGTCCGGGCCCTTCACGCTCGAACAGGCGATTTCGCTGGACATTCTCATGGAAAAGGCTAAGGCCCGCGCCCTTGAAGACGTGACCTTGCCGATAAGGACGGCGCTGGACGACATCCCGGCACTCGCCCTTACCCCGGAACAGGCAAGGCTGCTCCACAACGGGCAGGTCTTGACCGGGATTGCCGCACAAGGCGGCCTCCATCTTGCCCTGAACGGTGAAATANNCATCGTCAACCTGACCGAGCATTTCAAGATCCACGCCAAGGACAATCATTCGCGTCGCGGTCTCCTGATGCTCGTTAACACCCGCCGTTCGCTGCTCGATTATCTCAAGAAGATCGATCACGACCGTTACGCGGCACTCATCGCGAAGCTCGGTCTTCGCAAGTGACGCAATCGCTCGGCCCCCGTTCGGGGGCCGTTTGCGTATTGCCTCATCCCGGCGCAGGCCGGGATCCAGCCCGTCAAACATAAGCGGGCTGGGCTCCTGCTTTCGCAGGAGAACAAGGAAGGAGCCATCCCTTCGCAATTCGGCGACTGGGTGGTGAAGGAGCCAAATTCGGCTCCGCACATCGCAGGAAACCAGTGCGCATAGGGCCGCTGGTTCGAAGGAAATCAAATGTTCAACACGAAAACTGTATCACTCGAGTGGGGCGGACAAACCCTGACACTCGAAACGGGCAAGGTTGCCCGCCAGGCTGACGGCGCAGTCATTGCGACCCTTGGCGAAACCGTAGTGCTTTGCGCCGTTACGGCTGCAAAGAAGGTGAAGGAAGGGCAGGATTTCTTCCCGCTCACCGTCAACTACCAGGAAAAATATTTCTCGTCCGGGCGCATCCCCGGCGGCTTTTTCAAGCGCGAGCGTGGAGCGACCGAAAAGGAGACACTGGTCTCCCGCCTGATCGACCGCCCGCTGCGGCCGCTTTTCCCCGAAGGCTTTTACAACGAGATCAACTGCATCTGCCAGGTCCTCTCCTATGATGGCGAAAATGAGCCCGACATTCTGGCGATGGTTGCGGCATCGGCTGCAATGACGCTGTCGGGCGTGCCCTTCATGGGCCCGATCGGCGCAGCACGCGTCGGCTATCTCGATGGCGAATATATCCTCAACCCGACCGATGAACAGGTCGAGGCCGGTCAGCTCGATCTGGTTGTCGCCGCCACATATGACGCGGTGATGATGGTCGAATCCGAAGCCAAGGAGCTTTCGGAAGAAGTCATGCTCGGCGCGGTCCAGTTCGCCCACAAGGCGTGCAAGGATGTTATCAAGCAGATTGTGAAGCTCGCCGAACAGGCCGCCAAGGAGCCTTGGGCGATGGCCGAACAGGCCGACCTTTCGGCGGCCAAGGACAAGCTCAAGAAGCTGATCGGCAAGGATATTGCTGCTGCCTACAAGATCACGGACAAGTCGGCCCGTTCGAACGCGCTGAATGAGGCCCGTGCGAAGGCGAAGGAAGCGTTCTTGGACGCAACCCCGCAGGACCAGATGGCCGCCAACAAGCTGATGAAGAAGCTTGAGGCGGAAATCGTTCGCGGTGCTATCCTCAAGGACGGCACCCGCATCGACGGTCGCACGACCACGCAAATTCGTCCGATCGTGGCGGAAACGCACTTCCTGCCTCGCGCGCACGGTTCTGCCTTGTTCACGCGCGGCGAAACCCAGACCATCGCAAGCTGCACCCTCGGCACCAAAGAGTCGGAACAGATGATCGATGGGCTGACCGGCCTGCGCTACGAGCATTTCATGTTGCACTACAACTTCCCGCCCTATTCGGTCGGCGAAGTCGGCCGCTTCGGTGCACCGGGCCGTCGTGAAGTCGGACACGGCAAGCTCGCCTGGCGCGCGCTGCATGGCGTCCTGCCGTCGAAGGAGGACTTCCCCTACACGATCCGCCTGACTTCGGACATAACCGAGTCCAATGGCTCGTCGTCGATGGCGTCGGTCTGCGGCGGATCGCTGGCGATGATGGATGCCGGCGTGCCGATCACGCGCGCCGTCTCCGGCATTGCCATGGGCCTGATCCTCGAAGGCAAGGATTTTGCCGTCCTGTCCGACATCCTGGGTGACGAGGATCATCTTGGCGACATGGATTTCAAGGTTGCCGGAACCACCGAAGGCATCACCACGATGCAGATGGACATCAAGATCGCCGGTATCACCGAAGAGATCATGCGGGTCGCGCTGACCCAAGCCAAGGAAGGCCGCGCGCACATTCTTGGCGAAATGGCCAAGGCGCTCGATCATGCCCGTGAAGAGCTTTCGGCGCATGCGCCGCGCATCGAGACGATGCAGATCGACAAGTCGAAGATCCGTGACATCATCGGCACCGGCGGCAAGATCATCCGCGAGATCGTCGCCACCACGGGCGCCAAGGTCGATATCGACGATGAGGGCCTGATCAAGATCAGCTCGTCCGACCTCAGCCAGATCGAGGCCGCGCGCAAGTGGATCTCGGGCATCGTCGAGGAACCCGAAGTCGGCAAGATCTATGACGGCAAGGTCGTCAATCTGGTCGATTTCGGCGCGTTCGTGAATTTCATGGGCGGCAAGGACGGTCTCGTCCATGTCTCCGAAATCCGCAACGAACGGACCGAGAAGGTCTCCGACGTTTTGGCCGAAGGCCAGGAAGTGAAGGTCAAGGTCCTCGAGATCGATCAGCGCGGCAAGGTGCGTCTGTCGATGCGCGTGGTTGACCAGGAAACAGGTGAAGCGCTCGAAGACACTCGCCCGCCGCGCGAGCCCCGTGAAGATCGCGGCCCCCGCAGCGATCGTGGCCCGCGCCGCGATGGCGGTGGTGGTGACCGGGATCGTGGACCTCGCCGCGATGGCGGCGGTCGCGGTGATCGTGGTCCGCGTCGCGATGGTGGAGATCGCGGCCCCCGTACCGAACGCAGCGAAGGCGGTGATCCGAACTTCGTGCCCGCGTTCCTCAAGGACGATTGATCCTCCCGAGAGGATGAAACACGAAAGGGGTCGCCACGGCGGCCCCTTTTTTTGGCGATGTCGGCACGGCCAAGACCGTGCGGTTGCCGGACATTTTGGGTTGGTCTCTTGGCGCGCCTGCCCATATAATGTGCCGGGCAATTCCTTCACCCCGGGGTGTGACATGACTTTTATGAACGTCGGGCAATCGAAGCATGTCTTGACCAGCCATTGGCTGGTGTTGCTGGGTGCTGTGACGGTGCTGGCGGGGGCTTCAGCGGCGCAGGCCGCTTCGGGCCCCGTCCTTCGCAAGGAGCCTCCGCCAGTGCAGGCCGATCCGCAGGGCCTGGTGCGCGTTGCACTGACGACGGCGCTTGGCACCATCGTGATCGAACTCGACAACAGGCATGCACCGATCACCGTCTCCAATTTTCTGCGCTATGTTGATCAGAAGCGGCTCGATGGTACGGTTTTCTATCGCGCGATGAAGCTCAATTTCGGCGGGCCGGGCCCCCAGGGTCTGATTCAGGGCGGAACGCAATATGATCCCAAGCGCATTCTGAAGCCGATTGCGCATGAACCGACCAATGTGACCGGGATACTTCACAAGGCGGGAACCATCTCGATGGCGCGCTGGGAGCCGGGAACTGCCACGTGCGATTTCTCGATCCTGCTTTCGGACATGCCAGCGCTCGATGCAAATCCGGGCGGGACGGGTGACTCGGCGGGTTATGCTGCATTTGGCCGGGTTGTAGAGGGTATGGATGTTGTCCAGAAAATCCACGCCGCGCCGATTTCTGCCACCAAGGGCGAGGGAGTGATGCGGGGGCAGATGATTGAGCCTCCGGTCCGGATAGTCACCGTGCGGCGGGCGAGGATGCCAGCCATAGCGCCTGTGGTTGGGCCAGGCGGCGAACCTCGGCTCCGCTAGACTTCCCAGCCTTCACCCGGAGCCAGGGTGCGAAAGCGGGCCGGAATAGTAGTGCGACATCTAATGGCCAGGCGCCGCTACCAGCGCTTCTGCGGCGCGCAGGCCACTGAGCGCCTTGACGGTCAGCGGGCTGGCTTCGGCGTGCCAATCGGCAACGATCCTGTCTCCGCGCGCCTTGTCCTCTTCGGACATCTTGTCTGTGAAGTCGGCGAGGAATTGCTTCTGCTTGTCGGTCGGAGTGGCGATCCGGGCCAGATAGAGCGTGAAATAGGCATAGGTGCGCGCCGCATCCTTGGGGATCGCGTCGCTATTGTGGAGCGAAGCCAGCGCCCGCAATGCATCGCCGAAGCCCTGGCCGGCGGATCGCGTGAGCCATTCCAGCGCAAGGTCGGTTTCGCCGGCATCGAAATAATGTTTGGCAACATCGTGCTGGGCCAGGGCATAGCCTGCTTCGGCCGCGACCAGTTTGTATTGGAGTGCAAGCGCAGGATCAGGTTCGACAATGGCCTCGCCCTGCCCGGCAAAGTAGCAGCCAAGCTTGTATGCGCCGAGAGGATCGCCAGCCTCGGCCGACTTCCTGAAAAGGTCGAACGCAGTCTTCTCGTCCTTGGGGCCCCCAATGCCGAGATGCTTCATCATCGCCAGATGATAAGTCGCCTCGCCATTGCCGGCTTCCGAAAGTGCCGCAAGCTGCCCGGCCAGCACGGCACGATCGACTGGCGCCGCTGCGCAGAGCATCATGGCAAGACCGGCAAGCAGGACGGCGCGCTTCACTAACGGCTCCTGAGGGCGCTGATCGTCGTACCCGCGCTGATTCGCTCGACATCGGTCTTGAGGTGGAGCAGGCGCAAGCCCTTCTGCTCCGTCGCACGCCGAAGGGCGGAGGCAAAGTCTGTTGTCGCTTCGACCGTTTCGGCCCAGCCGCCAAAGGCGCGCGCGAGTGCGGCAAAGTCGGGATTATGGAGCGTCGTGCCCGAGACTCGCGTTGGGTATTCACGCTCCTGGTGCATGCGGATCGTGCCATAGGCGCCATTGTCGATCACGAGGACAAGGATGTCGCAGCCATATTGGACGGCGGTCGCAAGCTCCTGCCCGTTCATCATGAAATCGCCGTCGCCTGCGAGTGCGACAATCGACCGGCCGGAATGCCGCAGGGCCGCAGCAACGGCGGCAGGCGGGCCGTAGCCCATCGCACCGGCCGTTGGCGCCAGCTGCGTGCCGGGCCCGGAATAAGGCCAGTAACGATGCCACCAGCCGGAGAAATTGCCCGCGCCGTTGCAGATGATCGTATCGGCCGGAAGCCGTTCGCGCATCGCAGCGACGCACATGCCGAGATCGAGTTTGGTGTCGAAGGGGGCGGGCGTGCCCCACGCGATCCATTCGGAATGAGCCTCGGCCCCGGCAGAAAAGGCCACTTCGGGAGCGGGAAGGGCGCTCGCCGCTGCGGCGAACTCGGCCATCCCGGCGCAAATTGAGAGATCAGTGCGATAGACATGACCCAGTTCGTTCGGGTCGGGATGGACATGGACCAGCGCCTGACCCGGATGGTCGGGCGTGACCAGAGTGTAACTGTCGGTCGTTGCCTCGCCGAGCCGCGCGCCGACGGCGAGGATCAGGTCGGCGGCCTTGATCCGCGCTGTGAGCTTCGGATTGGGGCCATAGCCCAGATTGCCTGCCCAGACCGGGCAGTCATTCGCCACGGCATCCTGACGGCGGAACCCTGCCGCAACGGGAATGCCATGCGCGGCTGCGAAGGCGGCAAAGTCGCGCGCCGCATCGTCGTCCCATCCGGCGCCGCCGATGATTGCGACTGGCGCTTTCGCTGTGGCGAGTTGCGCGGCTAGCGCATTCATTGCTTCGGGATCGGCCGCTTGTCGCGGGCGCTCGATCCGGGGTCTGTCGATGGCTTGGGCAACCTCGCACAACATGTCCTCGGGCAAGGCAATCACAACCGGCCCCGGCCGTCCCGACATTGCGACGGCGTATGCGCGCGCGACATATTCGGGGATGCGCGCCGGATCGTCGATCCGCGCCGCCCATTTGGCGAGCGGCGTGAACATCGCGGTGAAATCGACTTCCTGGAATCCCTCGCGGTCGCGCATCCCGCGATCGACATCGCCGATGAACAGGATCATCGGCTGCGAATCCTGCATGGCGACGTGAACGCCGATGCTGGCATTGGTTGCGCCCGGCCCGCGCGTCACGAATGCCACCCCCGGCCGCCCGGTCAACGTCCCGTCGGCGCAGGCCATATAGGTGACCCCGCCTTCCTGCCGGCAGATTACCGTCTGGATTTCGGGCGTGTCGTGAAGCGCGTCGAGAACGGCAAGGAAGCTCTCGCCGGGGACGGTGAAGATGCGGTCGCAGCCCTGGATGACGAGCTGGTCGACAAGGATGCGGCCGCCGGTGCGTGTCTTGGTCATGCCTGGTGGATCGCCTTGGTCACGAAATAGCTTTCAAGCCCCTCCGGCCCGCCTTCGCTGCCGAACCCCGATTCCTTGACGCCGCCAAAGGGCGAATCCGGCGTGCTGATCGCGAAGGTGTTGATGCCGACCATCCCGCTCTCGATGGCATCGCCCAGCAGATTGGCGCGGCGGCCATTCTCGGTGAAGGCAAAGGCGGCAAGGCCATAGGGCAGGCGGTTGGCCTGCTCTATCGCTTCGTCGAACGTCTCGAACGGGCGGCAGACCGCGACCGGCCCGAACGGTTCGTTCGACATGATGTCGGCCTCTTGCGGCACATCGGCAAGGACTGTGGGCTGGAAGAAGAAGCCATGATCTCCAGGCTCGCCGCCGACCAGAACACGCGCACCCTTGGCGCGGGCATCCTCGACGAGCGCCCCGACGGCGCCCGGACGTCGCGGGTTCGCAAGCGGCCCCATATTCGTTCCCGCATCGAGCCCGTTGCCGATCCTGACCCTCTGCGTTCTGTCTGCAAAACCTTTGACGAAGGCCTCATAGATACTCTGCTGGACATAGAAGCGCGTGGGGGAAACGCAGACCTGCCCGGCATTGCGGAACTTCTGCGGCACAACCATGTCGAGCGTCTTTTCAAGGTTGCAATCGTCGAAGATCAGCACCGGGGCATGGCCGCCCAGTTCCATCGTCACGCGCTTGGCGCCGTCGGCTGCAAGCTTCATCAGATGCTTGCCGACCGGGACCGAACCCGTGAAGCTGATCTTGCGGATCGCACGCGCGCCGATCAGGTGGCGGCTGACCATATCGGGCACGCCGAAGACGAGCTGGATGACATTGGCAGGGATGCCCGCATCGACAAGGCAATGCACCAGCGCCGAAGTGCAGCCCGGCGTTTCCTCGGGCGGCTTGGCGATCACTGAACAACCCGCCGCGAGCGCAGAGGCCAGTTTCTTCGCCATCAGGTAAATGGGAAAGTTCCACGGCGTGAAGGTCGCGACCGGGCCAACCGGCTGCTTGATAACGATCGAGCGCTGCCCCGTCGGGCGGATAAGCACCCGTCCATAGGCGCGCTTGGCCTCTTCGGCACAATAGTCGAACAGCGCCGCGCTCCCCGCAACTTCGCCGCGCGCTTCGGCAATCGGTTTGCCCTGTTCGAGGGTCAGCAGCGTCGCAATCGCGTCCGCCCGCTCGCGCAGGAGTGCTGCTGTCCTGTGGAGGATGGCACCGCGCGCTTCGACATCCATCGAGCGCCAAGTCAGAAAGCCGCTTTCCGAAGCGGCAAGCGCTTCATCAAGATCCGCAGGCGTTGCAAGCGGGAGATCCGCTATCGCATCGCCAGTGGCGGGGTTGATGACTTGTGACGCGTCGCGCCCTTCGCCGATCCGCCAGCTGCCATTGATGAAAAGCTGAAGATCGGCATTATAGTCTTGGGACATGAAGCCTCTCGGGCGAGGGTGAATCTTCGTCCGGCTCTAGAACTTGATTGCCTGTGGTGGAAGCCCTTCACATATTGATCGCGCTCTGCCAGCTTCGCTCCATAATGACAGGAGAAAGAGATGCCCGATTTCGAAACTGTGACCGATGGTCTGCGCTTTCCAGAGGGCCCTGTCGCAATGGCGGATGGCAGCGTCATCCTGACCGAAATTGCGCTGGGGCGGATCACGCGCGTCTGGCCGGATGGCCGCAAGGAAACCGTAGCGGAACCCCGCGGCGGGCCCAATGGTCTTGCGGTCGGGCCCGATGACAAGCTCTATTGCTGTAACAATGGCGGGTTCGAATATCGCGAAACAAACGGTTATCTCGCGCCGGTCGGGATTGCCTCCGACTATTCCGGCGGGCGGATCGAGCGGATCGACATTGCGACGGGTGCGGTGGAAGTGCTGTACAAGTCGGGCGATTTCGGCTGCACGCTGCGCGGCCCCAATGACATTGTCTTCGATGCGCATGGTGGTTTCTGGTTCACCGATCATGGCAAGGTCGATTATGCAAAGCGCTGCCACGACATTGTCGGCATCTTCTATGCCAAGGCGGACGGCAGTTTTCTTGAGGAAGTGATCTTCCCCTCGCAGAATCCCAACGGCGTCGGCCTCTCTCCCGACGGCAAGCGGCTCTATGCGGCAGAAACCTACACCTGCCGCCTTATGGCGTTCAACGTCATCGCCCCCGGCAAGGTCGACGACGCGGCCGGCCCCGGCGGCCCCGGCATCCCGGTCTATCGCCCCGCCGGATACAAGTTTTTCGACAGCCTTGGCATGGAAGCGAATGGCAATATCTGCGTGGCAACGATCGGGGAAAGCGGCATTTCGGTAATCTCGCCGGAGGGGAAGCTGGTGGAATTCGTTGCAACCGACGACATTTTCACGACCAATATCTGCTTTGGCGGCGCAGACATGATGGACGCCTGGATCACGCTTTCGGGCACGGGGAGGCTGGTCAAGACACGCTGGGCAAGGCCTGGGCTGAAGCTGGAATATTGAGGGCGGTCACGAGATGCATAAATCGCAATCACAGGCCCATCGATTGCATTTGGTAAAACCGTAGTGACTCGCTAACGGCGCGCGACGCTTGAGGAGGGATCGACCTGATGAAAAAACTCTACCCCGACGCCAGAACGGCGCTCGACGGACTTCTCAGGAACGATATGCTGATCGCATCGGGCGGTTTTGGCCTGTGTGGCATTCCCGAACGCTTCATCGACGCGATTGTGGAAAGTGGCGTGACCGGCCTGACGATTGCCTCCAACAATGCCGGGATCGACGGCGAAGGGCTGGGCAAGTTGCTCCGCACCCGCCAGATCAAAAAGATGATTTCCTCCTATGTTGGCGAGAACAAGGAATTCGAACGGCAATTCCTCGCAGGCGAGCTTGAGGTCGAATTCTGCCCGCAAGGCACGTTGGCCGAACGGATGCGCGCCGGCGGCGCGGGCATTCCCGGATTCTACACCAGGACAGGTGTCGGGACGCAAGTCGCGGACGGCAAGGAAGTCAAGAATTTCGACGGCGAGGATTATATCCTCGAGCGTGGTATCTTTGCCGACCTTGCCATCGTGAAGGCGTGGAAGGCGGATGAGACGGGCAACCTGGTCTTCCGCAAGACCGCGCGCAATTTCAACCTGCCGGCAGCGACCTGCGGCAAGGTCTGCGTGGTCGAAGTGGAGGAAATCGTTCCCGTCGGCAGCCTTGATCCCGACTGCATCCATCTACCGGGCGTCTATGTCCAGCGGATGATCGTCGGTGCGCCGTATGACAAGAAAATCGAATTCCGAACCGTGCGCGAAAGGGAGGCGGCGTAATGGGCTGGACTCGTGATGAAATGGCCGCGCGCGCGGCGAAGGAGTTGCAGGACGGTTACTATGTGAACCTCGGTATCGGTATCCCGACGTTGGTGGCGAACAACATCCCCGATGGCATTGAGGTGACGCTCCAGTCCGAAAACGGAATGCTCGGCATCGGCCCCTTTCCCTATGCGGGCGAGGAGGATGCCGACCTGATCAACGCCGGCAAGCAGACGATCAGCGAACTGCCGCAATCGGCCTATTTCGACAGTGCCGCCAGCTTCGCGATGATCCGCGGCGGGCATATCGACCTGACCGTGCTCGGCGCAATGGAAGTCGCGGAAAATGGTGATATCGCCAACTGGATGATCCCGGGCAAGATGATCAAGGGCATGGGCGGCGCGATGGATCTGGTCGCCGGCGTCAAGAAGATCATCGTCGTGATGGAACACAACGCCAAGGATGGCAGCCCCAAATTCATCCCCGCGTGCACGCTTCCGCTCACCGGCAAGAATGTGGTCGACATGATCATCACCGATCTGGCGGTGTTCCAGCGGCCGGATCACAATTCGCCGTTCAAACTGATCGAAATGGCGCCGGGCGTGACTGCTGAAGAGATCGCGGCGAAGACAACAGCGCATTATTTGCCGTGAGCGCGGCTGCCCCCAACCTCTGGTTAGTGGCTGCGGGATCCGGGAGCGCCGCAGCGTCGCTCCTCCATCTGGCATGTATCCTTGGCGGGCCTGACTGGTACCGGTTTCTGGGAGCGGGAGAAAAGATGGCGACCGCAGCCGAGCAAGGCGCGTGGTTTCCGCCGCTGATTACCCTTGGCATTGCCGCGATTCTTGCGGTCTGGGCGGCCTATGCTTTTTCGGCGGCGGGGATCGGTGTCAGGCTGCCGCTGACTCGAACCGCGCTGGTCCTCATTTCCGGTGTATTGGTGCTGCGTGCTGCGGCCTTTTTTGTCCGGTCGCGCTGGCGTCTGGATCTTTCGTTCAACTTCATGCTGTGGTCGTCGGTGACCGTCCTCGTGCTGGCCGCGTTCTTCGCGATCGGGACGTGGAAGGCATGGCCGTACCTGTCGAGAGCGGCCGGATGACCTATACCTTGATTACGGCCAACCGGAATTATTCGAGCTGGTCGCTGCGGCCCTGGTTGCTGATGCGCGGGCTTGGCCTTGCGTTTGTCGACCGGCAAGAGCCTTTTGCAAAGCCCGTTAATTACGAGGCGTTCCACAGGTTTTCGCCAACCGGGCAGGTGCCCGTGCTGCTCGATGGGGATCGCACGATTCACGATTCGCTGGCCATCACCCTCTACCTGGCAGACCGACATGCGGGCGTCTGGCCGGAGGATGAAGCCGCGCGCGCCTGGGCGCACTGCGCGGTTGCTGAAATGCACAGCGGTTTCGCCGCGCTTCGCGATGCCTGCCCGATGAATGTCGGTGTCCGTCTCCGGCCCCAGCCGATGAGCGAGGCTGTCAGCCGGAATGTCTCGCGCCTCCGCGAGCTTTGGCAGGAAGGCCTGTCGCGCTTCGGCGGCCCGTTGCTGGCGGGCGGAGCATTCAGTGCGGTCGATGCCTTTTTCGCGCCGGTGGCTTTCCGCGCGCGCACCTACGCGCTTGATCTTGGCGCGGGGCAGGCCTGGGTCGATCATATCATCGCGCACCCGGCGATGCAGCAATGGGAAGCCGAAGCGCTGGCCGAAAGCTGGCGTGAAGCCGCGCATGAAGAGGAATTGCGCGCCTCTGGCGATGTGATCGCGGATTACCGGACTGGCTGAACCGGTGCTCAGATAAGCCCGGCGGTCTCCGCACCGAGCCAGAACCCGAGCCCGAGGAACATCAGTGTGGCCACGATTTGAAGCGCACGCAGCGGCACGCGCTTGACCAACTCGTTTCCCATATAGACTGCCGGCACATTGGCGATCATCATGCCAAATGTGGTGCCCATCGTCACCCACATCACGCTCTGGAACTGCGCGCCCAGTGCGATCGTGGCGATCTGCGTCTTGTCCCCGATCTCGACGATGAAGAAGGCAATGCAGGTGGTGACGAACGGTCCAAAGCGGCTCGCTTGCCCGCTCTCGTCATCGGCCTTGTCGGGGATCAGCGTCCAGGCGGCCATAGCGACAAAGGACGCTGCAACCGCGTAGCGGAACCACGGCCCGTCGAGAAGCGAGGCGGCGCCGACCCCGGCAAAGGCGGCAAGCGCGTGATTGGCCAGCGTTGCCGCCAATATGCCCGCGACGATCGGCAAGGGCTTTTGGAAGCGCGTGGCGAGGATGATCGCAAGCAGCTGGGTCTTGTCGCCCATTTCGGCGAGAGCCACGATCAGGGTGGAAGTGAGAAGAGCGTCCATGCCGCGGCCCGGTAGCGGGCCGGTGTGCGTGCAACAATAGGGGGATTACCTAGCGTGCGACGTAAACACCCTAAGTCACGTGCGGGAGCAACCGCCGGAATGTGTATTCGACGACGAAGATCGCCAGCGCGGTGAGCCCGAGCCCTGCGACGATGTCGACAAGATAGTGCCAGCGCGTGGCGATGGCCTCGATCATGATGAAGGCGAACAGAGGCAGATAGAGCCAACTCAAATGCCGCTCATAGCGCCAGGCAAAATAGACAAACACAGCCGATGAAGCGACGTGCAGCGATGGCATCGCCCCAAGACCAGTCGCCAGAAATTCCGGTCCCTCCGTTACGAACCAGGAAATGCCACCCGACAACGCGGCATTGTGGGCATCCATCATGTACACCTGCCGTTGCGCCTCAAGCGCATTGACGCCTTGCTCATAGATAAAGGGCCCGAGCGCCGGCGCGATCAGGTAGCTCAGGCCGCCAAGGACATGTACCAGCATCGCCGTCAGCACGGCCTTTCGAAAAACGAGAAATGAGCGGGACGAATGAACGATGATGCTGCAGCCAAACATGGCGAGAAAAGCAAACAGGTATAGCCAGTCAATCGGGCCGACAGCGGCGGCAAGCGTTTGATGAATAGCCAAACTGCCGTCGACTGCAGGGCGAAGTGCCTCATCGATCCAACGATATTCCGAATCCCACAGCACCGGATTGATCAGGTGTGCCCATAATTTGATGTTGAAGTGAATGACGACGACAGCGCAATAGGCGACCAGGACTGTCGCAAAATAGAACGCGCGCGCCGCCCGTTGCGTCAGGAAGGTAACGATTAAGCCGGCTGCGACGACGAGCGCGGGTATCAGGCTGTCCATCCCGGTAAATGCGAGCGAGGAGCTTGCCGGCAGGCTGATCGGCAATCCGAAAACACGGCTGATGCACCAGCCGGTAACGACGAACGCCAGTGCCAGCAGGATTTCGGGAATGGGAAGATGGAATCGAAGGGCAATCGGCTTCGGAGCCATAATTACATGCGCGGGTATCGCCCCGGCCGCTTCCGCCGAACTTGCCATCAATTATTCCGAATCGCGACCTTTTTTGGTAAGATCGAACGGACTTAGAGACAGCGCCACGGCAATGCTACAGATTTGAGACAGACGGGTGACTGCAAAGGCTGGAGGCCCGTACGCCTAATTGCGCCGAGGGATTGGCAAATTGATGATCATTCCGCCTTGCCTTTCAGAGGCGCGCCGTTAAGCCGCCCGCCATGGCTTCGCGACCCCGCACACTTTATGAAAAGATCTGGGACGCCCATATCGTCGACCGGCGCGCGGATGGCACCTGCCTGGTTTTTATCGACCGCCACCTCGTTCACGAGGTCACGAGCCCGCAGGCGTTCGAAGGGTTGCGCGTGGCCGGGCGCAGGGTGCGCCGCCCGGATCTGACGCTCGCCGTCCCCGATCACAATTTGCCGACCACTGCGCGCAAGGATGTGGCAGGGAACCGCCTGCCAATCGCCGATCCCGAAAGCGCGCAGCAGCTTGCCGCGCTCGAGCATAACGCGCCCGAATTCGGAATCCGCTATATCGGTGCGACCGACCGGGAGCAGGGCATCGTCCATGTCGTCGGGCCCGAACAGGGCTTCTCGCTCCCCGGGACGACGATCGTCTGCGGAGACAGTCATACGGCGTGTCATGGCGGGCTCGGTGCGCTGGCTTTCGGGATCGGCACGTCCGAGGTCGAGCATGTGCTGGCGACGCAGACGCTGTTGCTGGCGCCGTCGAGAACGATGGAAGTGCGGATCGATGGCGCACTTGGCCCCGGCGTGACCGCAAAGGACATGGCGCTGGAGATTATCCGCCGCATCGGGGCGGCGGGCGGCAATGGCTATGTCATCGAATATACGGGCCCGGCGATCCGCGCGCTTTCGGTCGAAGGGCGGCTGACCGTCTCGAACATGTCGATCGAAGGCGGTGCGCGCGCCGGGTTGATCGCGCCGGACGACGTGACTTTCGCCTATCTGAAGGATCGCCCGATGGCGCCGAAGGGCGCGGACTGGGATGCGGCTATCGCCTATTGGCGCACGCTCGCAACCGATCCGGGCGCAACCTATGACCGGACTGTGGTGATCGACGCGTCGGAAATCGCGCCCAATGTCACCTGGGGCACCAGTCCTGAAGACGTGGTTCCGATCACGGGCGTAGTGCCCGATCCGATGAGCTTCGCCGATCCGTCCAAGCAGGAAGCGGCTCAGAAATCGCTGGCCTATATGGGGCTGACGCCCGGTACGCGGATGCAGGACGTCGCGGTCGAGAATATCTTCATCGGAAGCTGCACAAACAGCCGGATCGAAGACCTGCGCGCAGCCGCCGCCGTTCTCAAGGGGCGTCGCAAGGCGCCCGGCGTCAAATGGGCGATTGTCGTTCCGGGCTCGGGCCTCGTGAAGGAGCAGGCCGAAGCGGAAGGGCTGGATCGCATCTTCATCGAAGCGGGCCTGGAATGGCGCGAGCCAGGCTGTTCGGCCTGCCTTGGCATGAACCCGGACAAGGTTCCACCGGGCGAACGGTCGGCCTCAACTTCCAACCGCAATTTTGTCGGGCGGCAGGGACCCGGCGCCCGCACGCATCTTGTTTCGCCAGCCATGGCAGCAGCCGCAGCGGTGACGGGCAAGCTAACAGATGTCCGCGAACTGATGGGAGACGGATGATGGGAATGAAGATGCTGCTGTCGGGTCTGGCCCTTGTTGGCTTGCCGCTCGCCGCCCAGGCGCAGACACAGGCAGCCGCTCCCCCCGCAAAGGTCTCGCTCACGCGCATGGACTGCGGTGTGATGAAGGCGCCGCGTGACCTTGGCGGTTTTTCCGATACGCGCGCCTACCCCTTTCCCCAGTTCTCGAAGCTTCTGGTTTCGAGCTGTTACCTCATTCGCCACAATGATGAGCTGATGGTCTGGGATACCGGTTATCCGTTGGCCTTCGCCGAAGGTCCGGATGCGCCGATCGCCATCAAGTCCAGCCTTGCCGACCAGCTTAGGCAACTTGACATCGATCCTGCCACTGTTGGCCGGGTCGGCATCAGCCATTATCATGGTGATCATATCGGCCAGGCGCAGATATTCAGTACGGCGACGCTGCTGATCGGCCAGGGTGACTGGAACGTGCTGACATCCAAGCCGCCTGCACAGGGTGCGACTCCGGCACTTGTCGAGCGCTGGATTTCGGGCGGAGGGAAGGTCGAAGCGCTCGCCAAGGACAAGGATGTCTTTGGTGACGGCACGGTAACAATCATCGACACGCCGGGGCACACGCCCGGCCACAAGAGCCTGCTCGTGAAGCTTGCGAAGAAGGGCCATGTCTTGCTGACGGGCGATCTTGCGCATTTCAGCGAGAATTATGAGACAAACGGTGTCCCGCTGTTCAACTTTAATCGTGCCGACACGCTGGCTTCGCTCGACCGTTTCAAGAAACTTGCGGCGAACCTGAAGGCGATTGTCATCATCCAGCACGAACCGGGAGATGTGGCGAAGCTTCCCGCTTTTCCTGCCGCAGCCGAATGATGGAAACCGTTTCGAACATCCATGGCAAGGCCTATCCCTTCGGCCTGAAAAACATCGATACCGACGTCATCATCCCGGCGCACTGGCTGAAAACCGTCAGCCGCGAGGGGCTTGGCAGGGGAGCGTTCGAGACGATTCGTGCCGAACCGGGCAATGTCTTCGACAATCCGGCGCATGTCGGCGCACCGATCCTCATCGCGGGTGACAATTTCGGCTGCGGATCGAGCCGCGAACACGCGGCCTGGGCGCTCAAGGACATGGGCATCAAGGCAGTGATCGCGCCAAGCTTTTCGGATATTTTCTCGAGCAATGCCTTCAAGAACGGCATCCTCACCGTCGTCCTGCCCCAAGCGGCGATCGACCGGTTGATGGAAGTGGCCACGACCGATGACATCCATGTCGATCTCGACAGCCAGACCGTGACGACGGCGTTCCAGGACCGCTTTCCCTTCGAGATCGATCCGTTTCGGAAAGCATGCCTTGCCGCTGGGCTTGATGAGATCGGCCTTACCATGTCAATGGATTCAAAAATCGGTGCATATGAAAAACGCGCTGCGGCGGCCTGGCCGTGGCAGGCAGGAGATATCAACGCATGAAGGCTTTATTGTCGAAGGTCGTAGGGGGCCCGGAAACGCTGGTTCTCGAGGAGATTGCGGATCCTGTTGCAGGGCCGGGCCAGGTGCTGGTTGCGGTCAAGGCCTGTTCGGTCAACTATCCCGATGTGCTGATCATTGAAGATAAATACCAGTTCAAGCCGCCCCGGCCTTTCGCGCCGGGCAGCGAGATCGCGGGCGTTATCGAAGCCGTCGGCGAAGGCGTGACCCGGTGGAAGCCGGGCGACCGCGTTCTGGCGACGACCGGCTCTGGCGGGATGGTCGAGAAAGTCGTGCTCGGTGAAGGGCAGCTCTTTGCGCTTCCCGAAGCGCGCAGTTTCGAGGAAGGAGCATCGCTCCTCCTGACCTATGGCACGACGATCCATGCGCTGCTTGACAGGGGGCATCTGAAGGAAGGGGAAACCCTCCTGGTGCTGGGCGCCGCAGGCGGCGTCGGCATGGCGGCGGTCGAGCTTGGCAAGGCCTTTGGCGCGCGCGTCGTGGCGGCGGTTTCGACAGAGGAAAAGGCGGTAGCTGCCAAGTCCGCGGGGGCCGACGAAACGATCCTCTATGGTCATGCACCATTCGACAAGGACCAGTCCAAGGCGCTGGCCGACAGTTTCAAGGCCGTGCTCGGCCCCAATGGTGCGGATGTCATCTACGATGCGGTCGGCGGGGATTATTGCGAACCGGCGCTGCGTTCCATCGCCTGGGAGGGGCGTTATCTGGTTGTCGGTTTCCCGGCGGGCATCCCGAGGCTCCCGCTGAACCTGACGCTCCTCAAGAGCTGCGACGTATGCGGCGTGTTCTGGGGTGCGTTCGCACAGCGGAGCCCGGCTGCCAACCGCGCCAACATCGACCGGCTCTTCCACCTATGGCAGAACGGCAAGATCGCCCCGCGCGTGACCGAAGTCTTCCCTTTCGAAAGGGGCGGGGATGCGATTGCGAAGATGGGCAGCCGTGGTGCGATCGGCAAGCTGGTCGTCAAGATCGGCGATTGAAACTAGTGCTGTCGGCGCTTTTTTGCTGTATGGCTCCTGTTTGAAGGGACGAATATGACTACATTTGATGACCGCGAAAAGGCGCATGAAGCCAAGTTTGCCCGCGACGAGGAAATGGCTTTTCGTGTCACGGCGCGGCGCAACCGGCTGGTGGGGCAATGGGCAGCGGCGCGCATGGGCCTGACGCCGGAAGAAACCGATTCCTATTCAAAGAGTGTTGTCCAGGCCGACTTCGAGGAAGCGGGCGATGAGGATGTCGTGCGCAAGCTTCTGGGCGATCTGGCGGCCGCGGGCGTCGAGACGGCGGATGAGGACGTGCGCCGCGCGCTGGTGGAGATGATGGTCGAGGCGCGTCGCCAGTTGATGGAGTCGATGTAGGCCATGCCGATGGCGGCCGACGAGATCGAGGCGATGATCCGCGCCGCCATTCCTGATGCCGATATCGAGATCACCGACCTTGCGGGCGATGGCGATCATTATGCTGCCCGCGTGACGAGCAATGCCTTTTCCGGCGTCCCGCGCGTCAGGCAGCACCAGATGGTTTATGCAGCGCTTGGCGGGCGCATGGGCGGCGTGCTCCATGCACTCCAGTTGACGACGGGAACACCGGGCTAAAGCGAGCGCAGAGCTTCGGCGGGGCGGGCGGCGAGAACAGGAAGCGCGCCGATCAGGGCCAGCACCAACGTGCCGATGCCCCCTGCCGCGACCGTTCCCGCAACGATGCCCCAGTCGGGGGCCCATTCGAGTTCGAAGATCGTCGTGACCGCATACCAGCCGGCAAGGCTGCCGATCGCGAGTGCAACCAGCGACAGGATGAACGCGAGTGCCGCATATTCGAGGGCCTGGACAATAAGGATCTGCGTACGTGTCGCTCCGAGGAGTTTCAGCAGCACCGCGTCATAGCTGCGCGAGCGGCGGGCGGCGGCAACCGCTCCCATCAGGACGGCGATACCAGCCAGCACTGCAACCGAGGCGGCCACAGCAATCGCGGAACCGAGCTGACGCATGATCTCTCCCACTTGCACCACCACATCCTTCACACGGATCATGGAGACGGCCGGAAAGCCTTGCGAGACCGCGCGGCTGATACCGGGTTCTGCCTTTGCCGCCGTGCCGATCGTCGCGGCCAGCGTATAGGGAGCGGCCTCCAGCGTACCGGGGGAAAAGACCAGCACAAAGTTGAAACCGAGCGTATCCCAGTTGATCTCGCGGAACGAGGTGATCCGCGCTTCAATCTCGACACCCAAGACCGATATGGTCAGCCTGTCACCAATCTTCAGGCTTGCGGCCTTGGCGGCACGCTCGTCGATCGAGACGAGCGGTGGTCCGGCATAGCCGGCAGGCCACCACTTGCCGGCCGTGATCCGGCTGCCTTCGGGCAGGTCGCGCGCAAAGGTCAGCCCGCGATCCCCGCGCAGGAACCAGGCTTCCTCCGGNNACGGTAATGACCTCGGCTTCGGGTGCTACGCCTGCCACCGCCTCGCGGAAGCGTCCCTCCTCCTCCTTCGGGATGTCGAGTGCGAAGAAGCTCGGCGCACGCTTGGGAATGGTGCGCTCGATCGCGGTCCCGAGGCTGGTCTGGATGGTCGCCAGTGCCGCAAACAGCGTCAGCCCAAGCCCGAGCGCGACGACCAACCGCCCGGTCTGCGCACCGGGGCGGTGGAGCCCCGCCAGCGCCAGCCGGGCAAGCGGTGTTCGGGGGCGGGGCAGGGCGGCGGCAGTCCGGCGGATCAGCACGCCCAGCCCGGTCAGCAGCGCCAGAAGCGCGAGGACGGCGCCAATGAAGCTTGCCGCGAACAAGGGCTCGCGCGCGGTCGCGATCGCCACGGCGGCGATCAGTCCGGCAATGGCCGACATGGCCACTATCACGGCAAACGAAGGGCGTTCTGCCAACTCGACTTGATCGCGGAAGAGGCTTGCGGCCGTCACACGTCGCGAGCGGGCCAGCGGCGCCAGCGAGAAAAGCAGGGCGATCAGCAGCCCATAAAGGGCGCCGAGGCCAAGGGGGCCGGGATAAAGGTCAAGCTCCGGCGTAACCGGCAGCAGGTCACCCGCCAGGCTCGCGACCGCCCAGGGGATGATCGCGCCGGTCGCAAGCCCTGTAAGAATGGCCCCCGCCGCGACCAGCACGATCTGGATCAGGTAAGTCTGGAAGATTGTCCGCGACGATGCGCCAAGCACCTTCAACGTCGCTATGCTGCCACGCTTTCCGTCGAGCCATGAGGCAACGCCATTGCCGACGCCAATGCCCGCGACCGCAAGCGCGGTTAGCCCGATCAGCGCGAGGAACTGGCCCAGGCGCTCGATGAAGCGCCGCGTGCCCGGCGCTCCGTTGCTGCGGTCGCGATACTCCCAGCCAGCACCCGCGAACTGGCGGGACAGCGTCCGGGTCGCTTCGGCGGGATTTATGTCGGGCCGGAGCTTCACACGATATTTGGTCGTGAACAGGCTGCCGGGCTGGATGAGCGCGGTCGCATCGATGCCCGCCATGTCGGCCATAACCACGGGGCCAAGGGTGAAGCCTTCGCCCACCCGGTCGGGCTCTTCGGCGATGATGCCGATGATGCGGAGCTGCGCGTCGCCCACACGGATTTGGTCCCCGACCTTCAGCTCCAGCTTCTCGGCCAGCGCGGGGGCTATCGCAACACCTGTACCCGATGGCCTTGGCGCGATGGCGCCGGGCGCGAGCCTCAACCTGCCGTACAGCGGATAGGGTCCATCGATACCCTTCAGTTCAACGAGCAACGACTGGCTACCATCGAGCGTTGCCGCCATGGCGCGCATCTGCACCGATTCGGAAAGCCTGCCGAGTCGCGCGAAAGCGGCGCGCTCATCAGGGTTTGCATAGCGCTGCGCCGCTTCCATCTGGATATCGCCGCCGAGGATGACTTGCCCGCGTTCGGACAGGCCGGTCAGGATTGCGCTCGAAAGGCTGCCAATCCCGGCAAGCGCGGCGACGCCGAGGAAAAGGCAGATGGCGAGCAGGCGCAGGCCAGCTTTCGAGCCGCGCAAGTCCCGAAAGGCGAGCCGGAGCGCCTCTTTCATGCAGCGGCCCTGTCGGCAACGATCCGACCGTCCTGCATCTCGACGATGCGCCGGCAGCGGGCGGCTAGGGCAGGATCGTGCGTGATCACGAAGAGCGTCGCGCCGGTATCTGCCTGGCGGGCGAAGAGCAGGTCCATGATCTGGATGCCGGTGGCAGCATCGAGGTTTCCGGTCGGTTCGTCGGCGAAGAGGATCTGCGGGCGCGGGGCAAGCGCCCGGGCAATCGCAACGCGCTGTTGCTCACCACCCGAAAGCTGGGCGGGGTAATGACCGGTCCGTGCCGCGAGGCCGACCAGCGTCAGCTCCTCACGAGCGCGCTCGAACGGCGCATCCAGTCGCGCGAGCTCCAGCGGGACGGCCACATTCTCGAGCGCGGTCATGGTCGGGAGCAGGTGGAAGGCCTGGAGGATTATGCCGATACGGCCGCGCCGGGCGAGCGCCAGCCCATCCTCATCCAGGGCGCCGAAATCCGCATCCGCCGTCTCGATACTGCCGCCCGAGGCGCGTTCGAGCCCGGAGAGCAATGCCATCAGCGAGGATTTTCCCGATCCCGACGGGCCGAGCAGGGCGACGGTATCGCCCTGCTCCACCGCAAGGTCGATTCCGCGCAGGATTTCAACCCGCGCATCCCTTTCTCCGAGTGTCAGCGTGACATTGCGGGCATTCATCACAATATGGGGGGAAGGCATTGAGGATTTTTCCGATGAAGCGTTTGGTTGCATATGGGTGGGCGTTGGCATTTCTCCAAGCGGGGGCATTGATTTTTGCGCAGCCGGCCTGTGCGAAGGACAAGCTTGTCCTTGCATTCGGTGACAGCCTGACCGCCGGTTACGGGCTGAAACCCAATGACAGCTTCCCCGCGCAACTCCAGGCGGCGCTGGTCCGTGGCGGTATTCCGGCGCGGGTGCATAATGCCGGCGTGTCGGGCGACACGAGTGCCGCAGGGCGCGGGCGGCTGGCTTTTGTGCTGACAGGGCTCAAGGCGAAGCCCGATCTTGTCATTCTCGAACTTGGCGCGAATGACATGCTGCGTGGACTGAAGCCGGATCAGACCCGCGCCAATCTNNCCTGTCTTTGCGGCGCTTGCCCGGAAGCACGGCGCGAAACTCTATCCCTTCTTCATGAACGGGGTGACGCCGAACCGGACTCTGCTCATCGCGGACCAGATGCATCCTAACCCGAAGGGTGTGGCGATTATCGTTCGGGGTATCTATCCGCTCGTGGCAGCGGCGCTGCGTTGACGATTCTTGGACGCATCAACGTCCGCAATGGATGGCGGACGTCTGATTCAGCCGGCAAAGGGCAATTGCCGATCGTAACCAGACCGTAATCTATTGGGCCAATAAATGAGATTGTCGGCACTGTGTCGGCGACACTGAGCTATTGCAATAGGCGAGTGGGATGTGGCTTTTTAAGGGATTCATGCCATCGGCGCTGATGATGGCCGCGATGGCGTTTTTGGCGTCCTGCGGGGGCGGCTCCGGCGCCTCAGCCGCCGGTGGCGTCAGTTCGAGTTCATCGAGCAGTGGCGGGGGCGGTTCAACCCCTCCGGCAAATGTCACCTCGCGGATTTCCATCGACCGCAATCGGGCCGGGCAAACATTGTCGGGCTGGGAAGTTACGCCGAGATTCTGGGAATTCGACAAGGCAAACAACCGGTACGACCCGTCATGGCTGAGCAGCCGCGATGCCATCGTCCAAAAACTTGTCGATGAAGCGGGCATTACGCGCGTGCGCGTCGAGGTGCGCAGCGGCGTCGAAAATCCCGTCGATTACTGGACGCCATTTGTTGCAGGCCAGATCAGCTACACGGCAGGCCGGGATCATTGGTACGAAAAGATCAATGACAATTCCAATGCTGCTATCGCCAATGCGAGCGGCTTTCAGTGGGCATCATTCGACTATTATATCGAGAACTTCGTGCTGCCGATGCGTACGCGACTGGCGGCCCGCAACCAGACGCTGTCGGTCAATCTCTGTTTTGTCGACTTCAACTGGACAGCATTGAAGGGAAGTCTTTCCCATTCCGGATCGCCCGACGAATATGCGGAATTCATGACCCTGGCTGCCATGCGGCTGCGCGACAAATACGGCATCACGCCCGATGCGCTCGAAATCATCCTCGAACCTGACAATGGCGATGGCTGGTCGGGCCAGGCGATCGGTCGTGCGATCGTGGCCGCCAAGTCGCGTCTGGCCGCCGCAGGTTTCGGACCCAGGTTCATTGCGCCTTCCGCTTCAGCGGCAGCGGCGACTCTGGGCTTTCTTGACGGAATCAGTTCGGTTGCCGGTGCCGCCCAAGCGGTGAACGTGGTCGCGTATCATCGGTATGACGGCGCATCTGCCGATCAGTCGCTGAGCGCCATTCGCCAGCGCGCGGCAACGCTTGGCGCCGAAACCGCCATGCTGGAATATGTCGATGCGAGCGTTCAGAACTTCTTCAAGGATATGGAATTTGGCGGTGCCAGCGCATGGCAGTCCTATTCTGCCGCCAAGACGGCCTCATCGGCGGCATCGGTGGGGAATGGCGCGATCCTGTGGCGCGATCCCGGTGGCGCACTTGCCCTGACACCACAGTTTTCGCGCATGGCTCTGGTTCAGCGCGAGGTAAAACCGGGTGCCAGGGCCTATTATGTGGCTGCGCTCCTCGGCACTGACATGTCGCTGGATTTCCAAAACCCAGATGGTTCTGAGGTTGTCGCCATCTATTCGGCAAGCGGGTCAACCGTCGAAATAGCGGGTGCCGGTCATACTGCGTACAATGTGACCTTTGCTGGCCCTGGCGGGGCGGCCTACACAACAGCCGCGGTAACGGCCAATGGTGCCGGGCTGATTTATGTGACCATTCCTGCTGGGACGGTCGCCGTTCTTCACAGCACCAACTAGAACGGCCTTGCACGCNNCCGTTCCGGTACCGGGCGAGCAGGTCTTCGGGGTCGATGGCTACGCCCACCGGATTGGCCATGAATGCCTCGCTCGTCATGAAGGCATTGGCTTCCTCAATCGTCCCGCAATCGACCTGAAACTCCATACGGTTGCCGTCGGGGTCCTTGTAGTAAAGAGAGAGCGTGGGGCCATGATGGATGGGCCAATAGGGCATGATCCCCGCCGCCTTCAGCCGCGCATAGGTCTCGAGCAGATCGCCGATCCCGGCATAGGTATAGGCGACGTGATTGACGCCGATCTCGCCGCGTCCGTCGCTGCCGCCCGGGTTCATCACGTCGAGATTGGCGAAGGCGAAACGGTGATGCTCGTCATCATAGGTCATGAAGGCAAGCGCGGGATCGCGGTGCACGATCCTGGCCTCGAAGACATTCTCATACCAGGCGATCATCTCGTCATAGCGCCGCGTCTGATAGACGACATGCGCGAATTTGACTGGCCTTGCCATAGTGTCGGCTCCCCAAGGCGACTCGGATCGAGGCGCCCTCGGCACCTTATCCGTTGGCGGTGAACGTCTGCAATGGGCGGAGATCGAGTTGGCCTGAGAGCGACTCAAGCCTTCTCAAGTGTGCACTGGAGCGGGTGCTGGTTCTGGCGGGCAAAGTCGATCACTTGCGTGACCTTGGTTTCCGCCACTTCATAGGAAAAGATGCCGCACACGCCGACGCCCTTCTGGTGGACATGGAGCATGACACGCGTCGCATCTTCCATGTTCATCCGGAAGAAGCGCTGGAGGCAGAGAACGACGAACTCCATCGGCGTGTAATCGTCGTTGAGCATCAACACCTTGTAAGGCGTCGGCTTCTTGGTCTTGGTGCGTGTGCGGGTTGCTACGCCAAGACCGGTTCCCTCATCGCCGTCGCGGTGTTCGGCCATCGCCTGAATCAGGATGCGGATTTCGCTCATCATGCACAGGATATGGTATCCGGCCCTGTCAGGGCAAGATGGCATTGCAGGGAATCAACGTAAACAAGGAACGAAAAAACGGCCGCCCCGGTGATCCGGGACGGCCGCTTTTCATTGCGTATCGATGCGATCAGGCAGCGAGGCGGGTCTTCAGCTCTTCCGCAGCAACCGAATAACGGCTCTGGATCGGCTGGAAGACTTCGCCGACGAGCTTCAGGTAGAGCTCGCTCGACTTGGAAAGCTCGGCAACCGCGCCATCGAACTGGCTGCGGGCGAAATCGCCCTGGAGCTTGAAGAACTCGGTCGGCGACTTGACGGCAGCAGCCGACTTGACGAGCGTCGAGGTCGCTTCGAAATTCTTGCGGCTATAATCGGCAGCGCTCTGGGCAACCGTCTGTGCACCCTTGGCAGCGATCTTCGCCGATTCAACGAATGCTTCGAGGTTCGCCTTGTTGAACTCGGTCGCATCCTTGGCAAAGCTGCCAGCCTTCTCGAAGGCGGCCTTGGCGCGGGTGTTCATGTCCTTGAACGCTTCGGTGGCCTTTTCGCCGAACTCGGCAGTGGCCTTCTTCACGGTTTCTTCAACCTGCTTTACAGTATCGGTCATGGTCTTCAATCCTTTCGGGGCGGCAAGGGGAGCCGCTTTGGGTTGTACGGTACGCTTTGCTTTGACAACCTTGGGGGCCGTCGTCTTCTTGGCCTTGGCAACCGGCTTTGCAGCGGCCTTGGCAACAATCTTGGGAGCTGCAACCACCGGCTTTGCAACCGGCTTGGCCTCGACCTTGGCTGCGGTGGCAACAGGAGTGGCGACGGGCTTGGCCTCGACCACAGGGGTTGCAACCACAACTTCAGGTTTGGCTTCGATCACGGGCGTCGTAACGATCGGTGCGATGACCGGCTTGGTTTCAATCTTGGGTGCCTTGTCGGCGGGAACGCTGGCCATTGCTGGACTCCATCAGTCTTATGTTGCAGTGCACAATAGTGTTTCGATTCGGGAATTGCAAGCATTTTTTGTGCAGTGCAACATTTTTCCTGAACGCACTGTGGAGCGGGATCGTGACAGGCGTATGACCTAGACCCGCTGAGCCCATTCCTCTGCCAGGAGGGAGAAGACCGCCGTGTTGCGGACATGGCCGTTCCAGGTGATCCGCTCGGCGCGCAACAGGCCTTCCCGGGTCGCGCCGAGCTTGAGCACGGCAGCCTGCGACCGCGCGTTGCGTTCATCGACGCGGAATTCGATCCGGCGTAAGCCGCAGCCAAAGGCTCGATCGAGCAACAGCTTCTTGATCCGCCCGTTCAGCCCCGTCCCGCGTGTTGCAGGTGCGATGAACGTCCCGCCGATTTCAAGCGCCTGCCGGTCGAGCGCCAGGTTCAGATAACCCGACATGCCGATGACCACGCCATCGACCATCAGCGCGAACGGCCGGCGATTCGGGTTGGCCATGATCGCGTCGAAGACCGGATTGAAGCCGGCGCCCGACATGTTAAACGGATAGATTTCCCAGATTTGGGTATCCGCCGCGCACGCTGCGCGCAGGCCTTCGCGATGCTTTTCGGCAAGTTCTTCGAGGTGTATATTGCCATCGTCCATCGGCGCGAACAGCGCGGCACTGTCGATCATCCGACCCGTTCCATGAAATGCTTGCGGCACAGCGCCACATAGCGGTCATTGCCGCCCACTTCGGTCTGCGCGCCTTCCCTGACGGCGCAGCCTTGCGCATCGACGCGCAGGTTCATCGTCGATTTGCGCCCGCATTCGCAGACGGCCTTCAGCTCGACGAGCGTGTCCGCCAGCGCCAGCAATTGCGCGCTGCCGGGAAACAGTTCGGCCTGGAAATCGGTCCTGAGGCCATAGGCAAGAACGGGGATGTTGAGCGCGTCGCACACGCCCGCCAGCTGAAAGACCTGTTCCTTCGAGAGGAACTGTGCCTCGTCTATCATCACGCAGGCCAGCGGTCTCCCGGCATTCTCTGCCTCGATTGCAGCGCGCAGGTCGGTCTCCGGATCGAATATGTTGGCATCGGCCTGCAAACCGATCCGCGAAGTGATGACGCCGGCATCGTACCGATCGTCAAGCGCCGCCGTCCACAGCATCGTCTCCATGCCGCGCTCCTGATAGTTGAAGCTGGACTGGAGAAGCGTGGTCGATTTGCCGGCGTTCATCGAGGAATAGTAGAAATAGAGCTTGGCCATCAGTCCGTCTCGCCAAGATCCTGTGCGACCTTTGGCGCCCGCAACAGCGTGTCGATGTGCGTACCCTCGTCGAAACTCTCGTCGGCCAGGAATTTGAGTTTCGCCGCATATTTCTGCCGCACGCGCGCGGCGACCTCGCGCTGGAGATAGGCCGTGTTGGTCCTGAGCGCCTTGATCACGGCGTCCTCATTCTCGCCGAGCAGCGGCTTCACGAACACCGTGGCATGACGCAGGTCCGGCGACATGCGGACTTCGGTGACGGAGACCGGATGCTTCGTCAGCACATCGTCATGCACTTCGCCGCGCATCAGGATTTCGGACAGGACGTGGCGCACCTGCTCGCCAACGCGCAACAGGCGGACCGAGCGGGTTTCTGTTGCCTGCGCGCTCACAATGTCCGTTCGCGCTCCTCGACCTCGAAGGTTTCGAGGAAGTCGCCCGCCTTGATGTCCGTGGTCGCTTCAAGCGTGACGCCGCATTCGAGCCCGGCGCGCACTTCCGGCACATCGTCCTTGAAGCGCCTGAGCGAGGCGATCGACCCGGTATAGATGATGACATCGTCGCGGGTGACGCGGGCACGAAGCGCCTTCTTGATATAGCCTTCGGTGACGAGCAGGCCTGCCGCCTTGCCATGCTTGCCGGCCGGGAAAACTTCGCGGATCTCGGCACGGCCGACGACCGTTTCGAAATATTCGGGGCCAAGCTGCCCGGCCATTCCGGCGCGGATATCGTCGAGCAGGTCGTAGATCACATCATAATATTTGAGTGCGACCCCTGCCTTTTCGGCAATCTCGCGGGCCTTGGCATTGGCGCGCACGTTGAAGCCGATGATCGGCGCGCCCGAGGCCCGGGCCAGCGTCACGTCGCTTTCAGTAATGCCACCGACGCCCGAATGGAGCACACGCGCGCGGATGTCCTCGTTCGGGATCTTGGCGAGGCTGCCGACAATCGCTTCGACTGTCCCTTGCACATCGCCCTTGATCACCAGCGGATATTCCTGCGCCTGCTTTTCCTTCAGCGCGGAGAACATCGATTCGAGGCTGGCAGGACCCGTGCCCGTGCGCTTCTTGGTGGCTTCGCCCGCGCGATAGGACGCGACTTCGCGGGCCCGCGCTTCGCTATCGACCACCGAGAGCGTGTCTCCGGCCGATGGCACGCCACTCAGGCCGAGCACTTCGACGGGGAGCGAGGGCCCGGCTTCGCTGATCTGCTGGCCCCTGTCATTGACCATCGCACGGACGCGGCCGCTCTCGGCGCCGACAACAAAGATGTCGCCCGTCCTGAGCGTCCCGCGTTGGACGAGGATCGTCGCAACCGGGCCGCGGCCCTTGTCGAGCTTGGCCTCGATCACCTTGCCTTCGGCCGGGCGGTCGGGGTTCGCACGCAATTCGGACAGTTCGGCCTGAAGTTGAATCTTCTCGATCAGCGTGTCGAGGCCCTGCTTGGCCTTGGCTGAAACTTCGACCTCCTGCACGTCACCCGAAAGCGATTCGACAATTACTTCATATTGCAACAGCTGCTCGCGCACCTTTTGCGGGTCGGCTTCGTGCTTGTCCGTCTTCGTGATCGCGATGATCATCGGAACACCGGCCGCCTTGACGTGGTTGATCGCTTCCACCGTCTGCGGCTTGGGGCCATCATCGGCGGCCACAACGATCACGACAATGTCGGTCACATTGGCGCCGCGCGCGCGCATTTCGGTAAAGGCCTCATGGCCCGGCGTGTCGAGGAAGGTGATCCTGGACTTGTCCTTCATCGTCAGCTGGTATGCGCCGATATGCTGGGTGATGCCGCCAGCTTCGCTTGCCACCACGTCGGTGCCGCGCAGGGCATCGAGCAGCGATGTCTTGCCGTGATCGACATGGCCCATGATCGCAACGACCGGCGGGCGGCTCTTCAGCGTTTCGGGAGCATCGACATCCTCGTCATGCGCGATGTCGATATCGGCGTCGGAGACGCGCGTAATATTGTGTCCGAATTCGGTGACGAGCAGTTCGGCGGTATCCTGATCGATCGTCTGGGTCAGCGTGACCGGCATGCCCATCTTGAAGAGTGCCTTGACCAGATCGGCGCCACGTTCTGCCATGCGGTTGGCGAGTTCTTGCACCGTGATCGATTCAGGGACGCTGACATCGCGGATCTGCTTGACCGCTGGGCCACCCTGCATGTGGCTGCGCTTCTCCTTTTCGCGGGCACGCTTCAGGGCCGCGAGCGAACGGGCGCGGGCCCCCTCACCGTCATCGAGCGCACGGCTGACGGTCAGCTTGCCGGATTGACGGCGATCATCGCCACCACGCCCGCGCGACGGGCGTTCCGGCTCGCGACGCACAGGCACACCAGCCCCATGACGGCGCGGACGATCCTCCTCCTCGCCAGCGGCAGCTGGAGCCGCAGCCGTTGATGCCGGGGCATTGGCTTCACGCTCGGCAGCAAGCGCTGCCTGTCGGGCCTCCTCCTCGATCGCCAGGCGGGCAGCATCGACTGCCGCCTCCTCTGCCTTGCGATTTTCCTCGGCGCGACGCTTTTCATCCTCGGTCGTCGCCTGCTTGGCCTGTTCCTCCCGGCGGCGGGCGCCTTGCAGCGCAGCCATGCGCGCCTCTTCGGCCTCGCGCAGCAGCTTTGCCTGGATTTCCTGACGCGAAAGCTGGGGCTCCGCCGGGGTTTTCGGAGCAGGTGGCGACGGCGGCGGGGGAGGGGCTGCCTCAACCTTGGCCTCTACAACCGGCGCAGCTTCGGCTTCGCCGGGCTTGCCGAGGATACGGCGGCGCTTCACCTCGACGACGACAGTATTCTGTCGCCCATGGCTGAAGCTCTGCTTCACCTGGCCAGTCTCGACTGTCCGCTTGATTCCCAGCGGTGCGCGCATGCCCAGCTTCGGTTTTTCGGTTTCGCTCATTTAGTAACCCAACTACCCTTCAATCCTGATCCGCGCCGCAGCCCGATGAACCTTGCGAAACCGTTTCGCAAGGCAAAGTGCCCAAGTCACGTCCGATAAATCTTTGCCAACGGCCCAGTGCAGTGCTCACCCGGGCGGCAGCCGCCCGATCCGTCACTGCGATATGAACCACATTTTCCCGCCCTAGCGCTTGCGACAACATAGTGCGATCGATGCCCAGAACCAACCCCGTCTGCGCAGAACCTTCGGCGTCCGAACCCACGCGCCATGCCTGATCAAGCTTGCGGTTGCCATCCTCGCCCGCATCGCTGGCGTGGAGGAGGAGCAAGACCTGACCCTTGCGGGCCGCCTCCGAGATTCGATCCGAGCCGGTCAGGAGCGAGCCTGCGCGCGCTTCAAGCCCCAGCCTGTCCAACGCCGCGCGTTCCAGCGCAGCCTCGGTTCGTGCTGCCAGATCATCGGGCACGACAACGTCGCCGGTCTTGAAAGCGCGGATCAGCGCGCCTTTGAGCTTGCCCTTGGACACGGCGGCTTCGAACGCGGGCCGATCAACGCCGATCCACGCTCCGCGACCCGGTGCCCGCGCACGGACATCGGGTGCAACCTGGCCATCGGGGCCAAGCGCGAGCCGGATCAGCCCGCCCTTCGGCGCTCGATCGCCGCTGATTATGCAGCGGCGTTCGGGTTCGTTGGCCGGCTCATGCTGAGGTGACCGCATCCGCGTCTCCCTCTTCTTCGAACCAGTGCGCGCGGGCGGCCATGATGATCTCGTTGCCCTGTTCTTCGCTCAGGTTATAGTCCGACAGCACACCACCCTTGGGCTCGGGCGAGCCTGGCTTGCGACGCGGATCGACGCGCTTTTTCTGGATGAGCTCGTCGGTTGCAAGATCGGCCAGATCGTCGAGCGTCTTGATCCCGGCCTTGCCGAGCGTGACGAGCATGGCCTCGTTGAGATGCGGCATTTCCGCAATGGCATCCTCGACGCCCAGTTCGCGACGCGTGGCGCGATTGGCTTCTTCGCGGCGTTCCAGCGCTTCCTGCGCCCGGCTCTGGAGTTCGGCGGCCAGCTCCTCGTCAAAGCCTTCGATCCCGGCAAATTCCTCCGGCGCGACATAGGCGACTTCCTCAAGCGCACCAAAGCCTTCGGCAACGAGAAGTTGGGCCAGCGTCTCATCGACGTCGAGTTCCTTCTGGAACATCTCCGAATTTTCGACGAACTCGCGCTGGCGCTTCTCGCTTGCGTCCGTCTCGGTCATGATATCGATGGCCGAACTGGTGAGTTGTGAGGCAAGGCGGACATTCTGCCCACGGCGGCCAATCGCCAGCGAAAGCTGGTCATCGGGCACCACCACCTCAATCCGGCCCTCTTCCTCGTCGATGACAACGCGGCTGACGGTTGCGGGCTGGAGCGCGTTGACGACGAAGGTCGCGGTGTCTTCGGACCAGGGGATGATGTCTATCTTTTCGCCCTGCATTTCCTGGACGACGGCCTGAACCCGGCTGCCCTTCATGCCGACGCATGCGCCGACCGGGTCGATCGAGCTGTCACGGCTGATGACGCCGATCTTGGCGCGGCTGCCGGGATCGCGCGCGGCGGCCTTGATCTCGATCACGCCGTCATAGATTTCGGGGACTTCCTGCGCGAACAGCTTCTTCATGAAGTCGGGATGGGCGCGGGAGAGGAAAATCTGCGGCCCACGATTTTCGCGGATGACGCGCAGGATCAGCGAACGGACACGATCGCCGACGCGCGCGACTTCGCGCGGGATCTGCGCATCGCGGCGGATAACACCTTCGGCCCGGCCCAGATCGACAACGACATGGCCGAACTCGACGCGCTTGACGACGCCGGTGATGATTTCACCTGCGCGATCCTTGAATTCTTCATACTGCCGCTCACGCTCTGCATCGCGGACCTTCTGGAAGATGACCTGCTTGGCAGCTTGTGCGGCGATGCGGCCGAACTCGATCGGGGGGAGCGGATCGACGATGAAATCGCCCATCGCCGCGCCCGGCTGAAGCTTTTCGGCGTCCTTTAGATTTACCTGCTTGAAATAGTCATCGACTTCTTCGACCACTTCGACGACGCGCCACAGGCGCATGTCGCCCGAGGCTGGGTCGATCTTGGCTCGGATGTCGTTTTCGGCACCGTAACGGGCACGGGCGGCACGCTGGATCGCGTCTTCCATCGCCTCAAGGACGATCGCCTTGTCGATCAGCTTCTCGCGCGCAACCGAGTCTGCGATTGCAAGCAACTCGGCCTTGTTGGCGGAAATCGGGCTGGACATGAAAACTACCTCTCTTGTGAAATCGTATCGGCGCCCGCAGTGGAGAGCGGTGCCGTGGCCTTGATGAGCGCATCGGTCAGCACGAGCTTGGCGCTGGCGATGCTGGTGAACGGAATATGGAGTGTTTCGCGCGTCTTGGGTGTGGTGATGACGATGTCCTCACCCTCCAGGCCGCCAAGTCGGCCCTCGACCTGCTTGCGGCCTTCGATCGTCTCCGAAAGCCTCAGCCGCGCATCGAAACCCATCCAGTCAGCATAATCTGCAATGCGCGTCAGCGGTCGATCTATCCCGGGCGAACTGACTTCGAGACGATAGGCTTCCTCGATCGGATCAACCTCGTCGAACGTGTCCGAGATGCGACGCGACAGTTCGGCGCAATCCTCGATCACCAACTGCCGCGTTTCGGGCCGTTCGGCCATCACCTGCAGCGTCGGATCGCTCTTTCCTCCAAACATCGCCACACGCACCAACGAAAGCCCCATCGCGGTTGCGTGGGGTTCGATCAGCTTTGTCAGTGCGGCAATATCCGCCATCAATGCTCCGGTTCAAAATCCATGAGTTCTTGCCGCCGGACCCGTCGGGCCCGACCTCGTCAATGTTGCCAATGTCGAGAATTGAGGGGCTGATAGGCCGATTGGAAGAGGGAGGCAAGAGGCAAGCTGAACCATATGCCTGTTGCTCTGGTGAAACGGGCAGCACCTTGTTAGGCTTCGTCTTCACTGTTGTGGAGACAGTCATGCTGCGTTCGATCGGCTTGCTCATCCCCATCGCGCTTGTTGCCTGTGGCTCGGGCGGTGATTCGACGTCTGGCCCGCCGCCCTTCGACGTTGCGGAAGCCGCAACATTCATCGAGCCCTGGGCCATGACGTTCCTCCCCGACGGTCGCGCCCTGGTCACTGAGAAGCGCGGCCCGATCAAGCTCTGGCGCGAAGGTCAGCCCGCACAACCGGTCACAGGCGGACCACAGCCTGTCTATGGCGGGCAGGGCGGAATGGGGGATGTCATTCTTCATCCCGATTTCGCGAACAACCGCATTGTCTATCTGAGCTGGGTCGAAGCGGGGCAGGGTGGCAAGGGTGCTGCCGTCGGTCGCGCCAAGCTTTTGGAGGACGCAGCAGGGGCACGTCTGGAAGGCTTGCAAGTCATCTGGCGGCAGGAGCCGAAGGTCTCCGGCAACGGGCATTTCGGGCATCGGCTGGCGTTCGGCCCTGACGGAATGCTCTATGTCTCGAGCGGGGAGCGGCAAAAATTCGATCCCGCGCAAAATCCGGACATGAATCTCGGCAAGATCGTGCGGCTGACCGATGCCGGAATGATCCCTTCGGACAATCCCTGGTACGATCAGGGGCGGCTGCGCGCACAAATCTGGAGCCTTGGCCACCGTAACCCGCTTGGCCTTGCCTTCGACGGAGCAGGCCGGCTTTGGGAGATCGAAATGGGCCCAAGCGGCGGGGATGAGGTCAATCTTGTCGTGCGCAGCGCCAATTATGGCTGGCCGCGGGCCTCGAACGGGACACATTATGACGGGCGGGACATTCCCGACCATAAGCCCGGAGACGGGTACCAGGCGCCCAAGGTCTGGTGGAACCCCTCAATCTCCCCCGGCAGCCTGATGATCTATTCGGGCACGGCATTTCCGGCATGGCAGGGCGACGCCTTTATCGGCGCGCTGGGAGGCGAAGCGCTGATCCGCGTCGATCTCGACGGAGAGAATGCGGTCAAGGCCGAGCAATGGCCGATGGATAACCGTATCCGCGAGGTCGAACAGGGGCCGGATGGGGCGATCTGGCTGCTGGAGGATAGCGAGGATGGCGAAACAGGCCGCTTGTTGAAGTTGACGCCTCAAACCCGCAAATAACGGAAGTACCACACCTCATGGCCCAGCCGCCGGGCCTTGCGCTCGTAGCGGGTTTCGGGCCAGTCGGCGGGGCGGGCGAGGAAATCATTCGCTTCCGAAATCTGCCAGGCGAAATCGGCGCGCCGGTTCATCTGCATCAGCGCCCAGCGCAGATAGACGGGGTGATCGGTGCCGAAACGGAATTCGCCGCCGGGTTTCAGTTTGGCCGCGATCCGGTCGAGCGGGCCGGGGTTCATGAAGCGGCGCTTGGCATGCCGCGCCTTGGGCCAGGGATCGGGATGAAGCAGGTAAACGCGCTCGAGCGAGGCATCAGGCAGCCGCGCCAGCACGTCGAGCGCATCACCCATATGGAGGCGGACATTGTCGAGTCCTTCCGCCTGCACGTGCTGCAACGCGCCGACCACACCATTGATGAAGGGCTCGCAGCCGATGAAGCCATGATCGGGTCGCATCTGCGCCTGCCCGGCCAGATGTTCGCCGGCACCGAAGCCGATTTCGAGTTGCAGCGGGCGTTTATCGCCGAACAACGCCAGCGCGTCGAGCGATCCATCAGGCACGCTGATCCGAGGGAGCAGATCCTCGACCAGTTCGGCCTGTCCCACCCGCAGTTTGTGCCCCTGCCGCCGCCCGTACAGCCGGCCGATTGTTGTCGGATCACTCATTATGTCTAGCGGCAGGGCCGGCCTTGATATTCGCGGCGATGATTGACGAAGGTCCGGCCATTCCAGCGCAACACCGGGAAGCAAAAGCCCGGCCCGCCGACCAAGATGTCGGGCCATCCGCCACCGTATCTCGTCTTCAGGAACTCGGGAATCCCGTCGCTCGCAAAGATGGACTTCCATTTGCCACTGGCCTGTTTGCTGAGCAGTGTGAAGCCGGTTCCCGCCGCTCCGTGGCAAAAGGTTCCGTCCTCGCTGACGACGGCTTCCGGTCTTCCGTCACCGTTCAGGTCTTCGAGGAGATCGATCCGCGCAGACGCATCAAGGTCTTCGGCGCAAATCTTCCAGCGGGCGCCACGTTTCACGGCCCCTGCGGCGATGAAGATGGCCGCCCGTTGCGGCATTGTGAGCGTGGCGGCGGAGGCGGCAAGGGCAAGCAGCGCGATCATCCCGGAATTCTAGGGGCGGGCAACAAAAAGGCAAGATTGGCCGGGGCGATCAACGCGCAAAGGCCGAATTTGCACGGTCGGCCAGTCGCGATACGGCGGCTGCGTGGATTCCGGGGGTAGCGACCAGCACGCCGAACGCATCGCCCCTTGTCGAATTGTATCGGAGCGTATTGCCCCGCGCATCGGTCACGGTTGCGCCCGCCTCCTCGGCTATGAGTGCTGCTGCCGCAATATCCCATTCAAAGCCCCAGCGCAGGGTTGCAACCAGATCGGCCTCGCCCGCCCCAACCATCGCCATGCGGAGCGCGATCGAGTTCGGCTTTTCAACCATGATGAGGTCGCTATCGACCTTGGGGATGATGTCGGCCGGGACGCGTGCTCCCGGAAGCAAGGTTCGCAGGCTCGGGCTGATGGCGATGCCATTGCGGAGTGCTCCGCTGCCAGCAGCCGCGCTCCAATGCTCGTCGCGCGCCGGCGCATCAAGCACGCCCAGCAATGGCCGCCCGCCCTCAACGAGCGCGATCGAAATTGCCCAGCCGCGCCGTCCACGCACGAAATCGCGCGTCCCGTCGATCGGGTCGACCACCCAGACGCGCGGCAGCAAAAGGCGTTCGGCGCTGTCCGCGGTTTCCTCGGACAGCCAGCCTGCTTCAGGATCGAGCTCGGCCAGCCTCCGCTGAAGGAGCTGGTCAACGGCAAGATCGACTTCGCTGACGGGATTGCCCGGCGATTTTTCCCATTGTTCGAAATCACCGCGCCAATGGTTCATGGCGAGCGCGCCGGCTTCGCGCGCGACTGCGCTCACGGCTTCCAGGAGTGTCTCAGTCACCCGCCAGTGTCATCCCGTCTATGCGCAGCGTCGGCACGTTGGTCGCATAGCGAAACTGCAAGTCGTTTGCTGGAACAATCGCCGCAAACATCTCTCTGAGGTTGCCGGCAATTGTCACTTCGGCGACCGGCCCCGCAATTTCTCCGTCAACGATCAGGAATCCTGACGCTCCCCGGCTGTAATCGCCGGTCAGGCCGTTAACCCCCATGCCAATCAGTTCGTTGACATAAATGCCATATTTTATGTCGGCCATCAGGGCTGCGGCGCTGTCCGGCCCGGCCGTCATGTGGAGGTTGGACGTGCCAGCGCCGGGCGCACCGCCACCCCCGCGTGTGGCATGGCCGGTGGGGGCCAGCCCCAACTGCCTGCCCGAAGCGCTATCGACCAGCCAGCCGATCAGGACCCCGTCGCAAACAATCTCGGTTTCATGGGTCTCTAGCCCCTCGCCGTCAAAGGGCCGCGAACGCAAGCCGCGCCGACGCAACGGGTCGTCAATCACCTTTACACCCGATGCAAAAACGGGCTGACCGAGTCGGTCGAGGAGGAAACTTGTCTTGCGCGCAATCGCAGCGCCCGTGATCGCTCCGGCAAGATGCCCGAGCAGCGAGTTGCCGACCCGTGGATCGAACACCACCGGCATCGGCCCACTCTTGAGCTTGATGGGGTTGAGCCGCGCAACAGCACGGTCCCCGGCCGTTCGCCCAATGATGTCCGGCGCATCGAGATCGCCCAGATGGCGTGCCGAATGAAAGGCATAATCGCGCTGCATTCCCCCGCCTTCGCCGGCGAGGACGCTTGCGGAAATGCCATGGCTCGTTCCCGTATAGCTGGCGGCAAAGCCGTGGCTGGTTGCGAGTGCCATGATGGCCTGGGAGGCGCTGGCCCCTGCGCCCTCACTGTTGGTGACGCCCGACACCGAACGGGCAGCGTCCTCCGCTGCCAGGGCGCGCTCACGCAAGTCCTGCGGCCGCATTTCGGTTTCGTCCTGCATATCCAGCTGTCGCACCGCGCCGCGCATCAGCCGGTTTTCGGGCGCAAGGCCGGCATAATCGTCCTCGGGGGCCTCGCGCGCCATCGCGACGGCACGCTCGGCAAGCGCCTTGAGCGCGCCAGCCGACAGATCGGAGGACGACGCACTCGCGGATCGTTTTCCGGCAAAGGCCCTGAGGCTGATCTCTTCGCCTTCGGAGCGATCGACATCCTCAAGCGCCCCCAGTCGCATCTGCACATGAGTCGAGGCGTTGCCCGAATAAACCACGTCGCAGGCATCGGCGCCCGCCTTCATTGCGCGCGTCACCAGATCGGCGGCGCGGTCCCTTGCCTGTTCAATCGTAAGCATCAGGGGCGCATAGTGCGGGAAGCGGCAGGGTTGAAGCCCTTTATACGAGCGAATACGAATGAATCAGGCGCTTGAGCCCACGACGAGGCAGGCAAGGGCCATCAGGAATCCCGCGAAACGGTTCGATCGGAACCTGGCGAGCGCATTGTCTCCATCGTCGGTCCGGAGCGTCGATACCTGCCAGGCAAGGTGAATTGCGACGGGCACCAGCGCAGCAAATACAAGCGGCTGCGGCCTCACCAGCCACAACGCGCCGGCCCAGCAAGCCAGCGCTCCGCCATAGAACAGCGACACACCTCGCTTCACATGCATCCCAAGCCGCAGTGCCGAGGATCGGACCCCGATCAGCGCGTCGTCCTCCCGGTCCTGCAAGGCATAGATTGTGTCATAGCCAATCACCCAGGCGATGCTTCCCGCGTAGAGCAGCCCGGTGCCGGGTGAAGCAGAGCCGCTCACAGCAACCCATCCGACCAGCGCGCCCCAGGAAAAAACGATGCCGAGCCATGCCTGTGGCCACCAGGTAATCCGTTTCATGAAGGGATAGGCTGCAACCGGCGCGAGGCTTGCAATTGCGACAAGCTGCGCTTCCGGGCGCAACCGCAGGAGCACGACCAGGCCGACAAGACTCAGCGAGACGAGCCAGATCCAAGCTGCGCGAACTGAAATCACGCCGCTTGCAACCGGCCGCAACCGTGTGCGTTCGACCTTCACATCAAGGTCACGATCGACAATGTCGTTATAGATGCAGCCCGCGCCCCGCATCGCAATCGAGCCGGCAAGCATCCAGAGAATCAGGGGCCACTGCGTTGCGGCGCCACCTGCCAACAATACACCCCAGGCGCAGGGCCAGAACAGCAGCCACCAGCCGATCGGCCGGTCGAAACGGGCGAGAAGCGCATAGGGTCGCGCGGCGGCGGGTAGCATGCCGACCAGCCCCTTGTGCTGGCTATCGGGCACGATTTCGATCTGCGGCGTCTCCATGCTAGGGCGTCATTATGCCCGCAACGCCCGCCTGGCCACCCCAATCGACGCCGCGTCTGTTCGTCGAAACCCCACTGACCGACGGGATCGAGCTGCCCGTTGCGGGGCCACAGGCCCATTACCTGATTTCGGTGATGCGCATGAAGGTCGGCGCGCCAGTCAAGCTGTTCGACAACGCGACCGGAGAATGGCTTTCCGAAGCGGCGATGATTGGAAAGCGCGACCTGATTCTTAGGGTAACGGGGCATTTGCGGCCGCGCGAGGAGGCTCCGGACATCTGGCTGCTCGCCGCGCCGATCAAGAAAGCGCGAATCGATCTGGTTGCGGAAAAGGCCTGCGAACTGGGGGTGGCACGGTATCAGCCAGTCCTTACACGGCGGACGGTGATCGAGCGGCTCAACCTTGAGCGACTGCGTAGCCATATGGTGGAAGCGGCTGAACAATGCGGCCGCACGGCCCTGCCCGAACTTGCCGCAGCCGTGAAGCTGCCAGCCCTGCTTAAATCGTGGCCCGTCAATCGTACGTTGTTTTTCGCGGATGAAGGCGGTGGAGAACCGTTCGCCGGCGTCGCGGCGTCACACACGGGCCCGGCGGCTATCCTGATCGGTCCGGAAGGCGGATTCGACGAAGATGAGCGCGCAGCGATTCGCCTGTTGCCTCAGGCTGTTCCGATTTCGCTGGGGCCCCGTATTCTCAGGGCCGAAACTGCCGCCATCGCCGCGCTTTCCATCTGGATGGCAAGCGCGGGTGACTGGCGTGGCAATCAGTAACGCTGCTGCCGCTCGTAAAGCGTCTTGTAGTGCTGGATGCGGGTCACGCGGAGTCCGGGCATCCCCGAACGATCGACGGCTCGTTGCCAGCCGGCGAATTCCTCCAGCGTGAGGCTGTAACGGTCGCAGACCTCATCGACGGACAGAAGTCCGCCATTCACTGCCGCAACGACTTCTGCCTTGCGCCGCACGACCCAACGGGTGGTGGATGGCGGAGGGAGCGAATCGACCGTCAGCGATTCACCCAAGGGGCCAATCACCTGCGCCGGACGGATTTTCTGGTTCTCGATCATTCTTACCTCAAACGCATACGACCGGAGCCGTCTCTGCCTGTGCGATTGCCTTTACAGCCAAGGGGTTGAAACAAAGCTAAAATGCCAAGGTAAACGCAGGGTTCACAAAGATTTACTTTGTGTGAGGATTGCACCGGCAATTTCAGTATTGAAGCTCCCGACCTTGGCCGTGGCCGCCTCGCGCGCATCGCCGGGGGCGAATTGAGCGATCTCGGGATGCCCGGGGAATGCCGAGTCCTCATGCGGCACAGCCTGCATTTGCGCCAATGCCGTGGGGGATACGGCCTGTCGCGCTGACAGGTCCGCGAGCAGGCGCGCCAGTGTCGTCGAGGCCCGCAGGCCGGTTTTCTCAGCGCGCAGGCGCCGTGCGAAACTCAAATCCATGGCTCATCGTCGCAGATAATGCTGAACAGCACGTAAACCATGTCGCAGCGGCCAAGTGGTGTTGTCTTTCGGTGACCTGTGATAGGAGGCTCGCATGCTCGATCTTTTTCAGCTTGAAGGGCCCGCCAAGGCCCGCCGTATCGTCGTCGCCATGTCCGGCGGGGTCGATTCGTCGGTCGTGGCCGCTCTTGCCGCGCGAACCGGCGCGGAGACGATCGGGATCACGCTCCAGCTCTACGATCACGGGAGCGCGGTCAGCCGCGCCGGGAGCTGCTGTGCAGGGCAGGACATCCGCGATGCCCGCGCCGTTGCCGAACGGCTCGGCATCGCACACTATGTCTTCGACCATGAAAGCCGCTTCCGCGATACGGTGATCGACCAGTTTGCCGACGAATATCTGCGCGGCCGTACGCCCATCCCATGCGTTCGCTGCAACATGGGCGTGAAATTCACCGACTTGTTCCGGCTGGCCAAGGATCTGGGCGCGGATTGCCTCGCGACGGGCCACTATGTCCGTCGCGTGATGGGGGCGGGAGGCGCGGAATTGCACCGCGCGCTCGATCCGGGGCGCGACCAGAGCTATTTCCTCTTTGCAACGACCGGCGAGCAGCTGGATTATCTGCGCTTTCCGTTAGGCGGGATGCCGAAGCCCGAAGTCCGCGCAATCGCTCAGGAAATGGGCCTGGCTATTGCGCTGAAGCCTGACAGCCAGGACATCTGCTTCGTCCCCAACGGTGACTATGCCAGCGTCGTCCGCAAGATTCGGCCTGATGCCGAAAGCGGCGGCGAAATTGTCGATCAGGCCGGCAACGTCCTTGGGCGGCACAAGGGTCTGATCCACTATACCGTGGGCCAGCGGCGCGGGCTGGATATTGGTGGCCTGGTCGAACCGCTCTATGTCGTCCGGCTGGAGCCCGAGCGGCAGCAGGTCGTTGTCGGGCCAAGGTCTGCCCTTGCCGTTACGGCGGCCCGGCTGTCCGAGCTGAGCTGGCTTGAAGCGATTGAGGACCGGCCCCTGCTTGCCAAGGTCCGCTCGCTGGCGAAGCCGGTTCCGGCGCGGCTGGAGGGCGAATGGCTGCGGTTCGAGGTGCCCGAATTCGGCGTTGCACCGGGGCAAGCGGCCGTGCTCTATGATGCCGACAAAATGCTGGGCGGCGGCTGGATCGAGCAAACCATCGGCGTTGAAGCCGGTCCGCTTGTCGTATCGGAGCAAGCCGCATAGTCTTCCCTGAAGAAATATTGCCGGGGGATGCCCTTCATGCCGAGACTCACAACACGCGTCGTTTCGTTCATTCTTCGCAAGACCGGAATCTATCGCAAGCTCTACTCGGGTGGGCCGGACTTTCCAGGCCATCAGGCAAGGGCGCTCTCGGTCCCGAGTGAACCAAGCGAAAGAATGAAGGCAAAACTTTCGGTTGCACGGTCCGAATTCCAGGGCCGGACGGTCTGGGATGTGGCGCCGAGGGATCGCACACCCGATGCCACGGTTCTCTACTGGCATGGTGGCGGTTATGTTTATCCGGCAGCTGAAGCGCACTGGAATTTCGTTGCCCACATGGCGGAGACTCATGGCTGGCGGATGATTGTCCCGCTCTATGCGCTTGCGCCAATGGCCGAGGTCGGAGAGGTCACGCGCTTTGCCCTTGATCTCTACAAGGATGTGTTGGCCCGCGAAGATGCCTCGAAGCTTGTCATGGGTGGAGATTCTGCCGGTGGCGGGCTTGCGGCGGCAACCGTGATGGCCGCGCGCGATGCAGGCCTTGCGCTCCCCGCCCGGCTGATTCTCATTTGTCCCTGGCTGGAAGCCAGTCCCGATCACCCGGATCAGGCGGCGATCGAAGCCCGCGATGCGATCCTCACGATTCGCGGCATCCGCGAGGCGGGGGAAATGTATGCCGGTAAGGCTGGCATGAAAGATCCGCGTGTGAGCCCGATCCACGGGGACTGGACGGGGCTGGCGCCCATATTGGCATTCGGTGGCGGGGATGACATTCTCGTCGTCGATGGTCGCGCGCTGAAAGCGAAGCTGCCTATGATCGACTATGTCGAAGAAGAAGGCATGATCCACGATTGGCCAATCTTCACTTTTGCCGAATCGCGCGCCGCGCAGGCGCGGATGGCGTCCTTTGCCGCCGGATAGCGCTTGGTCTCAATCGGCTGAATGTCCGCGCTCGGGGTCGGAATGGCCTTCGGGGTCGGGATGGATCAGGATTTCGGTTCCAGGAAATTCGGTCATCAGCCTTGCTTCGATTTCGTCCATGACGCGGTGCGCTTCGCGAACGGTCATGCCTGGATCGACCCAGACGTGGAACTGGACGAATTCGTGCGTTCCGCTTGATCGGGTGCGGAGATCGTGGATGCCCTTCAATTCGGGATGACCCTGCGCCACGGCGAGGAAGCGCAAGCGCTTTTCTTCGGGCCACTCCTTGTCCATCAATTGGTCAACCGCGCGGACGGCAACTTCCTTCGCATGCCAGAGCAGCCAGAGCGCGATTCCGATCCCGAATAGCGGATCGGCCCCGTGGACGTGGAGCATCGAATCGAGGACGAGCGCGGCAATGACTGACGCGTTAAGCACAAGGTCGCTCGCATAATGCACACGGTCGGCATGGATCGCGACCGAGCCGGTCCTTCGGACAACGGAGCGCTGGAAGCTGACAAGGGCAAGCGTCGCAATCATCGCCGCGATTGAGACACCAATCCCGAGTTCCGGGTTTTCGGGCCTGTTGCCCGTCCCGATCAGGCTCAGGCCGCGCCAGCCAATGGCAAGCGCGGATGCCGAAATAATCCCGGTCTGAAACAAGGCGGCAAGCGCCTCGGCTTTCCCATGACCATAGGCATGATCGTCATCGGCCGGCTGGGCGGCGAGACGTACCGAAAACAGCGTGACCATCGAGGCGATGAGATCCAGTGCGGTATCGGCAAGCGATCCGAGCATCGACACGGAACCTGTCTGCCACGCTGCCCAGAATTTAAGGCCAAGCAGGAAAAAGGCCATCGAAAGGCTGGCAATCGCTGCTTGCTGCGTGAGTTTGGCACGGGCCGAAGCAGGGGCTGCGGTCATGGGTAGAGCATGCCCTCATTCCAGCTGTTCGACCCGGTGCGGGTGAACAGGCGCCGTTCGTGCAGCCTATGCTCGCGATCCAGCCAGAACTCGATCCGGTGCGGCCAGACGCAATAGCCCGACCAATGCGGCGGACGGGGCACGGGCTGACCTTCGAAGCGCGCCTGCACTTCGGCAAATCGGGTCGCAAAAGTGGCATAGCTGTCGAGCGGGCGGGACTGGTCGGATGCCCATGCTCCAAGCTGCGAATCGCGCGGGCGGGTTTCAAAATACGCGTCGGCCGTTGCATCATCGACGCTCAGAACCTTGCCCTCGATCCGGATCTGCCGCCGCAAGGATTTCCAGTGGAACAGCAAGCCAGCAAAACTGCGCTCAGCCAACTGGCGCGCCTTGTCGCTTTGCTGATTGGTATAAAAGATGAAACCGTCTGGCCCGTGCCCCTTCAGCAGCACCATTCGTACCGATGGCTGGCCATCCGCGTTGGCAGTGGCAAGCGCCATGGCATTAGAGTCATTGGGCTCCGATGCGCGGGCTTCCGCATACCAGATATCGAACAGGGCGAAGGGGTCTGTCTGCATGGCCGCCCTCCTAGTCAGTGACGGGCTCCAAGTCGAGCATCGCTTGCCCTGTTGCGCGGGATGTGGTGAAGCAAAGAGCCTAACGGGGACCGCGAATGTCGAGCCAAGTCGATCAACGTGCTGAGCCGCAAACGGCGGAGGCTGTCCGCGCATCCTATTGCGCCGAAGCCGGGCCGGGCGATGTCATGTGCGGGGCGCAGGGCGATGATGCGCAGGTCTGGCAATCGATCCTCGAAGAAGTTCTGACGGCCGGGAGCGGCAGCATTGCCGAAGCGCAGGATCGCGTGCAGCGCCATGTGCAGGAGATCGGCACCAGTTTCCGGTTGGCGGATGAAGGCGAGGAACGGCAATGGCCTGTCTCTCCCCTGCCCCTGCCGATCGGGGAGGCTGAATGGTCGGGAATCGCGGCGGCGGTGGCGCAGCGCGCAGAGCTGAGCGAATTGCTGCTGGCCGACATTTATGGCGCGCAGCGGCTCGTCACGTCGAACGTGATGCCAGCGGCTGCGCTCACAGGCAGCCCCCATTTTCTGCGGCCGATGGTCGGGATCGCGCCACCCGGCGGGCATTACCTCCATATCTATGCGGCCGATCTCGGGCGCGGGCCCGATGGCGAATGGCGCATCCTTGCCGATCATACCCGATCGCCGGCGGGCGCGGGCTATGCGCTGGAAAACCGGCTGGCGGCGTCGCAGGTCATTGGCGGCTTGTCGGCGCGACTCAATATCGAGCGGCTGGCGCCCTTCTTTGCCGATCTCCGTGCCGGAATTGCTGCCTCTTGCGAGCGGATCGACCCGCGGCTCGCGCTCCTGACGCCGGGCCGCTTCAACCAGAGCTATGCCGAACAGGCCCATCTGGCCCGCTATCTCGGGCTCCTGCTTGTTGAGGGGGCTGACATCGCGGTGCATGATGATCGCGTCTATCTGCGCACCATTCAGGGGCTGAAGCGGCTCGATGCGCTGTGGCAAAGGATGGACGCGCGCCTGCTCGATCCGCTGGCGCTCGATTCGCGATCGGCCATCGGCGTGCCCGGGCTGGTCGATGCAATGGCGGCTGGCGGGACGGTGGTCGCAAATTTCCCCGGCTCAGCAGTACTCGAAGCGCCTGTATTTGGGGCGTTCATGCCACAACTGGCGCAACGCCTGACGGGCGAAGCGCTTCGCCTGCCGAATATCGCGACCTGGTGGTGCGGGCAGGCGCGCGAGGCAGAGCATGTCGTTGCCGAACTCGACAATCTGGTGATCGATGCCGCATTCGGTTCGGCTCCGCTGGGGCTGGGCAAGCGTGGAGCCACGCTCGGCAGCGAACTGGTAAAAGAGGATCGCGCCTGCCTGCTCGAAGACCTTGTCCGGCGTCCGCAGGATTATATCGGGCAGGAAATTGTCAATCTGTCGACCATGCCGGTTGCCGATGAGGGAAGGCTGGTCGCGCGGCCGTTTACGCTCCGGGTCTTTGCGGCCCGAAACGCACGTGGCAGCTGGACGGTGATGCCCGGCGGTTTCGTGCGGATGGGGCCCGTCGCCGACGTCCGCGCGACCTCGATCGGGGCAGGGACGCGTTCGGCCGACGTGATCGTGCATGGGTCGAAACCCGTAGCGCCCGTGACATTGCTGGCCGGTAGCCAGGCGATCCGGCGCAATCCCGGGACTCTGCCCAGCCGGGTTGCCGACAATCTCTTTTGGCTCGGCCGGTATCTGGAGCGCGGAGAGACGATCCTTGGCCTGGTGCGGACCGGATCGGCAGGCGCCAATGCCGAACGGGACAATGATCCGACGACCTGGCGCATCTGCAACCAGCTGATTGCCAGCGACGCGGTTCACTGGGCTCCAAACGCCAGCCCTGCGGAAATTTTCGCGGAGGCGATCGACAATCCGGGCGGCGCATCGAGCGTCGTGGCGCTGCTCGCAGCCGCGCGGACGATCGGTGCTGGATCACGCGAGCGGATTTCTCCGGATTTCTGGCAATTGCTTGATACGCCTTTCCCGTCCGCTCACCTGTTTCAGCAAAAGAATCTCATACTGCGCGCGCGCTTTGCCGCATTTGCCGGGCTAGCGGCAGAGCATATGGGACGCACCGCGAGCTGGCGTTTTCATGATCTTGGCCGCCGGATCGAACGGGCGCTGAACCTCGCGCGGCTGCTCCGTGCCTTTGCGCGTGATGATGCTTCAGCAAATGATCTCACAGCGTTGCTCGAACTTGCCGACGTCCAGATCAGCTATCGCCAGCGCTATTCAACCGGCCTGGCCCTGATGCCGGTTCGCGACCTGGTCGGGCTTGATCCATTCAATCCGCGATCGATCGTCTTTCAGGCGAATGTCATAGAGGAGCATCTTGATGCGCTGCCCCGTCTCAAGGATGACGGTATGGCCGAGCCTCAGCAGAGCGCGTCAACCGGGCTTGTCGCGCTCATGTCGACCTTGTCTGCAACGGCGCTGACGCCACAGATTTGCGATGATCTCGAAGCCCGGCTGATCACGCTCTCCGATGCAATCAGCCAGCGCTTCTTTCTGCGCGGCAGCGAAACGCTCCGGGCAGCGGGCATGACCCTGGCATGACCCTGTTTGCCGTCCGTCACCTGACTTGCTTTACCTATGAAAAGCCTGTTCATTTTTCGCGCTCGAACCTCAGACTGAAACCGATTGGCTGGCCGGGTCAGGCGCTGGTCAGTCACCGGATTGTGGTCAATCCGGACGGCCGTCTGACGCCGGCGCCCTTGCCCTCCGCGCTCGTCAACCTCACCCGGCTGGTCATTCCCGGTGTTACGACCAGCCTCGAGATCATCAGCGAGTCGGTGGTTGAAGTGAATCGGACGCCGCAACTCTCCTGGCTTGGCGAACCAGTCATCGCGGATGTTGCGCGCTGGACACGCGAGAGCACCGACGTCTCCGATCTCTCACCGGCCAATTTCATCTATCCCTCGAACCTTATTCCGTTCGACGCTGACATCGCGGCCTGGGGAGGGGAGTTTTTGCGGCCGGATCGCCCGGTCTTCGGGGCTGCCTATGAACTTGCCGTGCGCATCCAGCGCGAGTTGCGCTACGACGCCAATGCCACAATGGCCGAAACGCCGCCTGCCTCGGCATTTGCGGCGCGCGCCGGTGTTTGCCAGGATTTCGCCCAGATCATGATCTGCGCCCTCCGCGCAGCGGGGCTCCCTGCAGCCTATGCCAGCGGTTATATCCGCACACTTCCGGAACCCGGCCAGCCGCGGCTCCAGGGCGCGGATGCAACGCATGGCTGGATCCTTGTCTGGTGCGGCGCGGAAAAGGGCTGGCTGGGCCTGGACCCGACGAACGGCATCGCCATGGGCGGCGATCATATCCTGATGGCGGTCGGACGCGATTATCTCGACATCGCTCCGATCGAGGGCGTCTTCAACGGCTATGGCGCACAGGACATTCTGGTCGAAGTCGATGTGGAGCCGGTTGCGGACTAGTTCTGGCGCATCATGCGGATTGCATGCTGGCCGTTCACATTTGCAAAAAAGCTGCCCATGGATGCCTTGCGGATCTTGATTGACTGACCGGGCTGGGGCGCACGGATAGTGGTCGTGTCTATCTGAACCCATTTCGCGCCGTCTTCGAGGATGATCGTCCATTTTGCCGAGGCATTCTGTCGTGCAGTGCGGACGGTCGATTCGATCTGGCTGACGCCTTCTTCCTCATCATCGCCGTCCCCGCCCCCAAACAGGCCGAGGTCGTTGAAGTTGAAGCCAAACAGGCCCTTGCGGGTCTTTTTCACTTCTGCCTGATCGACAACCACCACTTCCTTGCGGGCCGCCGCCTCGTCGAGCCGCGCCACCTGGGCATCGTAACAGGAGAGGCGAAGCGTAGCATCGGGAATCGCGCGACATTCGATGACCTTCTGGAAGACTTCGGCGCGAGGCAGGGGTTTGTCACTTTCCCTAGCCATCGCCGTCGAAGCCGTGACCATCAAGCCCACCAATAGATACGCTGCCTTCATCTTCTTATCTCTCCACCAATGTTGCCGGACTGATTGCCACCAAAAGCCCGGCAAGCCAAGCACCGGCGGACTGTTGCATATTGGTGACAGGGTAAACGTAACATTCTGTCGCAGCCTTGAAACACGTTTACATGTGCTTCCTGCTTGGGCAAACCCGCTTCCAAGTCGGCATATGGGAGTGTGCCTTGACGTACATTCCCTTGTGCCTGGCGAAAATTCAGGGCCGATCCTTTCGGCTTCACACTCCAGAATAAGGGACTGGAACAACATGAAAACTCAGAAATTCTTTAGCCGTGCGCGTTTGAGCGCTGGTGTCGCGCCGGTGGTGCTGGGTCTGGCGATGCTCGCGACCCCTGCCTATGCGCAAGATGCCCAGGCCGCCGACGAAGAAACGTCGACCGATGAAATCGTCGTTACCGGCTCGCTCATCAAGAACCCGAACCTCGAACAATCGAGCCCGGTCAGCGTTGTGACGTCGGAAGAAGTCGAGCTGCGCCAGACCAACGTGGCCGAGCAGTTCCTGCGCGAACTGCCCAGCGCGGTGCCGAGCATCGGTTCACAGGTGAACAACGGCAATGGCGGCAACTCGTACGTCAACCTGCGTGGCATCGGTTCGAACCGCAACCTCGTGTTGCTTGACGGCCAGCGCACGGTTCCCGCGGATCTCTCCTCGAGGGTCGATCTCAACAACATTCCGCTCGCGCTCATTGAGCGCACCGACATCCTGACCGGCGGTGCCACCACCACTTATGGTGCGGACGCGGTTTCGGGCGTGGTCAACTTCATCACCAAGCAGGATTTCGCCGGCATCGAGCTTGCGGCCAGCGAACAGCTGACCGAAAAGGGCGATGGCAACACCTTCCGCGTCGATGTGACAATCGGCGCCAATTTCGATGACGGTCGCGGCAACGCAGTGTTCAGCATCGGTTATCAGGAAGCCGATCCTGTCTATCAGGGCGATCGCGCATTCTCGAAGGACAATATCAGCTCGTTCAGCGGTGCTCCAGGCGGATCGGGCACCAGCGTTCCCTCCCGTATCACGGGTGCGCGTCGGCTTGATCCGGCAACCGGACTTCCCTCGACCAATCCGGCAACGGGCAACGCCACGCTGCAGCTTTCGCCGGACGGCCAGTCGCTGGTTTCGACCTATGCGCTGTTCAACTTCAATCCCTACAACGTCTTCCAGACGCCGTTCAGCCGCTTCAACATGTATGGCGCGGCACGCTATGAGGTGAGTGACGCCGTTGAAGTTTACACGCGCGGCTTTTTCGCAAAGAACCGCGTCAAGACGATCATCGCGCCGTCAGGCACCTTCGGCAGTTCGCTGACGCTGCCGCTCAGCAACCCGTTCCTCCCAACCGGTGTGCGTAACCAGTTGTGCGCCACTGACATAGACCCCAGTTCGACAGGCTATCAGCCACGCTTCACCCAGGCGGAGTGTAACGCAGCTGCCGTCGCGCTGAACCCGACTGATCCCAACTATAGGGAGATCGTAGCTGCGATTCCTCGCCGTTTTGTTGAAGCGGGTACTCGCGACAACCAGTACACCACCACTGTGTTCAACTATGGTGTTGGTGCACGCGGTGACATTACCGAAAATATCGGCTGGGATGTCTATGGCTCGTACGGCGAGAGCCAGAACGAATCGCGCCAGACCGGTAATGGCACGCTGACCCGCCTTCGTCAGGCCGTGCAGGCAACGGATCGGAACGCGTGTCTCGATCCCTCCAGCAACTGCGTACCGATCAACCTGTTCGGCCCCCAGGGTTCGATCACGCCAGCCATGATCGGCTTCCTGACCGGGGTTAGCAACAGCGGCACCACCAACACCACACTGGCGCAGGTCAAGGGCGTGGTTTCGGGCGACACCGGCTTTGCAATTGCAACCACGCCGGTCAACTTCGCCATCGGTGGCGAGTATCGCAAATATACCGCTTCGAGCATTTCCGATCTGCTGACGCAAACGCCGGACGAAGTGCTCGGCAACGGCGCTGCCTCACCTGACGTCTTTGGTCAGTATGACGTCAAGGAAGTCTTTGGCGAACTCGTGATCCCTCTTCTCGAGGATGCGTCCTTTGCCAAGAGCCTGACAATCGAAGCCGGTGCCCGTTATTCGGACTATTCGACGGCTGGCGGCAACACCACCTGGAAGGTTGGCGGTAGCTGGGAGCCGATCGACGGCCTCAAATTCCGTGGCAACTATCAGCGCGGTGCGCGGGCTCCCAATATCGGCGAACTCTTCGCGCCGAGCGTGGTCGGCCTGACCAATTTGGGCGTCGATCCTTGCGTGGATGTCACGAATGCGGCTGGCGTTATTACCGCCGGCCCCTCGATTAACGCTAACCTCCGCGCGGTCTGCATTGCGCAGGGCGCCCCGCCTACCACCATCGGTGCGATCCAGAATCCTTCGGCCCAGCAGGCCAACGGAACCTTTGGCGGCAATCCTAATCTTGGTGTCGAAATCGCCAAGACCTGGACGGTCGGTGCGGTCTGGCAGCCTGATTTTATCCAGAACTTCTCGATTTCGGTCGATTATTTCAACATCAAGGTGACTGGAGCAGTTTCCTCACCGACTTCGGGCGACGTGATCGGGGCTTGCTTCAACAACTTGTCGGCCTCAAGTGCGACCAATCCGGCCTGCACCAGCATCCGTCGGAGTCCGCTGACCGGCGGTCTTGATGGTGGTTCGGAAACGCGAGGTTTGCCCTTCCCGCTTTCCAACCTTGGGCGGATCACAACCGATGGCGTAGATGTCGCGATCCGTTACAAGCGCGATCTGGGCTTTGCAGATCTCAACTGGTCGTTCGATGGCACCTGGAACCATTCCAACAAGTTCCAGGCCACGCCGACCGGCCTGAATCGCGAGTGCGTCGGTTTCTACAGCCCGAACTGCAACATCCAGCCTGAATATGTCTTCAACCAGCGTACCTCGCTGACGTTTGATGACAGCATCACGGTCTCGCTGCTGTGGCGTTACCTCTCGGGCAGCGAGCAGGAGCCGGATGACATCCTCAACGGCAACGGTCCAGCGTGCGGCCCGGGCAATCCTTGTGGAAACCTCAACTTCCAGACGATTCCCGATGAGCATTATTTTGACCTGAGCACCCGGTTTGAAATCACCGATAATGCCACGCTCACCTTGACGGTCATGAACCTGCTCAACAACAAGCCGAAGGTGGTTGGTGCTGATGTTGGCACGACCTCGTTCAACAGCGGCAACATCTATCCGTCGTCATACGACCCGCTGGGCCGTCGCTTCGCTGCGGCAGTCAAATTCAAGTTCTGATCTTCGCAAACGATGACAAACAGAAAGGCGGGCCTTCGGGTCCGCCTTTTTGTTTGGGGCGCGAATGGAGCGATAAGCTACAGCCTTGCCCGATCGGGTGAATAATCAGGAGATCAGTGCGGCGGAGCTGCTGGAGAGAGTGATCCCGGCATTGGCGGCAACGGCCTCTGCCCACACGGTCACTTTTTCGATTTCATCCTGGTGTTGGCGCATGGCCTCGTCATATTGTGCATCGCGGGTATTGCGTGAAAAGGCGGTGCCGGTCTTGGAATCGTTTGCAAAGCCCGGGCCGTCAATGATCGCCTTGCGGCCGTCGGCGTCTATTGAAATCCCGAAAAGCTCTGCAAGCCGGTCAATGCTCGCATCGGGATTATCGAGCAATGTCTCGCTATCGAGGGTTCGGACCCGCTCCGCGCCGAACTGCGCAATCATGCGCGCGAACAATGCCTGTTGCGCAAGCCAGCCAACGGCGGCCGCCTGCAAATCGGTAAGGCCAAGATAGTCGCCCTGTTCGAAGCCGAGATCGACAAAGCCCTCGCGCAATTGCTTGCCCAGCAGGTCGCGCACCCATAACCGCCCCCACATACCCTTCTTGGCCACCGACTTCAGAAAAACCGGCAGCGGTGCCCGCAACAGCAAGGCCGTGGAGGCAGGTCGCAAGCCCATAATCGCCGGGGCAAGCCCGTTGGCGACGTTGGACGGCTTGATGATCGTTGCCTCTCCGGGCGAAAATGGCCGGGCGAGAAGTTTGAGGCTGTTGTCCAATGCTTCGGCGATAGCGCGCCCGGTCGCCCCGCGATGCCGCCAACCGACAATATCGTTCAGGATGACGGGTTCCTTCAGGCCCATCGAAAGTCCGGGCAGATCAAAGGCACGCGCAAGCAGGGTCGAACAGCAGAACGCCGAATGAAAGATGAAATGGACGGCGGCCGGTTCGGGTGCGCCTGCAACGGCCTCGGCCCGCTTGATGACGACCGGATCTGGCTCCTCCCCGAGATATTCGTCGGTCAGGAAGGTTGCCTTGGCGTGTGCGACGCGGTCGACGAGGCGGAACTGGATGGCATCGGCTGCCGGATCGAAACGATGCGCAAGCCAGCATGCATCGCGCAGGACAGTCTCGATATTGCGCGTCTGGGTCATGGCCCGTCTTGCCAACGGACTGACAATTGCGCAAGCATCGCGCGGGGGACAGCAACGAGGTGTGGAGGATTTGGTGACGACGGCGGAAAGCGAACGGTTGTTGAAAGAGGGAATTGCGGCGCAGCAACGTGGCGACGCTTCCGGGGCGATGCGGCTGTTTGAAGGCGTGCTCGCGCTGGACGGCGTCAATCCTTATGCGCTGAACGCGATCGGGATGCGCGCGCTGGAATCGAAGGATTTCACAAAGGCAGAAAGCTATTTCACCCGCGCCGCCAAGGCCGATGGCAAGGAAGCTGCGCTTTGGCTCAACGTGGCTTCGGCACAGCGCGCGCAGGGCAATGATAGTGCGGAACGGGCAAGCCTTGAATCTGCGCTGGCACTCGACCAGCGCAACTTCATGGCGCTGCTGCGCAAGGCGGAGCTTCATGAACGGCTGGCGGAAGCCGGTTCCGCGGCCCAGGCATGGAAAGGGCTGACGGTGCTGGCGAATCAGGCCGGCGACCTTCCGCCCGCTCTGGCGGAGCGGATTGCTCATGGCCAAGAGTATGTCGAGTCACATTTGCGGGAATTGGGGAGCCAGCTCGATGTTGCGCTAATCCCTGCCAGGGACGGGCTTTCCGGCGCGGAGTTGCGCCGGTTCGACGCCTGTGTCGATATGATGCTGGGCAAACGTCGCACCTATCGCAACGAATGCCACGGCGTTTATTTTCCGTTCCTCCCGGCGGATGAGTATTTCGACAAGGCCCATTTCCCCTGGATGGCGGAGCTTGAGGCGCAGACCGACGTCATCCGCGCCGAATTGCGGGCGCTGGTGGCCCAAGGGCATGAAGGTTTTCGGCCATATGTGTCGCAAGAGTCTGGAACGCCCGAGAACAAGTGGACCCCTCTCGACAAATCGCTCGACTGGAGCGCGTTGTTCCTGTGGGAATATGGTGTGCGCAATGATGAAATCTGCGGGCTTTGCCCCGGCACGGCTGCGGCGCTTGAAAGGCTTCCGCGCTCCGATATTCCGGGACGGGCGCCGACTGCCTTTTTCTCGCTCCTCAAGCCGCGCAGCCATATTCCGCCGCACACCGGGGTTACAAACCTGCGTGCCATCATCCATTTGCCGCTGATCGTGCCCGAAGGATGCCGGTTCCGGGTGGGCGGCGAAACGCGCGCCTGGCGTGAGGGCGAAGCCTTCGCCTTTGACGACACGATCGATCACGAAGCCTGGAACGATAGCGACGAACTGCGCGCCGTGCTCATCTTCGACGCGTGGAATCCCCATTTGAGCGAGACCGAGCACCGCCTGGTGCGCACCCTGTTCGAGGCGTCCGATGCGAGCGGCCTCAATCCGGCAAGGGATGGCGGCGCCCCGGCATGAATTTTGGCATCCCAACCTCCTGTCCTTAGTGTATGTCCAAACAGAATCGATTGAATGAGGATGTTATGCTGGGAGGAATGCAGGACTGGTCATTGCGCGTTACGCACCTGATCGATCATGCCGCGCGGGAGTGCGGAAACCGGGAAATCATCACGCGCTGGGCCGATGGCACGATCGAGCGGAGCAGTTGGGCAGGCGTGGCGCACGATGCGCGGCGGCTGGCGCAGGGTTTTGCGGCATTGGGCCTGAAACCCGGGGATCGCGTGGCGACGATGGCCATGAACCATCACCGCCACCTGGCGTCCTGGTATGGTGCGATCGGATTTGGCGGCGTCATTCACACGATCAATACGCGGCTGTTCGATGAAGACCTGATCTACATCATGAACCATGCCGAAGATCAGGTGTTGCTTTATGACGCGCAATTCCAGCCCGTGGTGGACCGCCTCAAGCCGCAGCTGAAAACGATCAGGCATTTCATCGTTTTTGACGATCCGGCCGGATATCCGGATTTTGTCAGCCAGCATGATGGCAATTTCGAATGGCATCAGGGCGATGAGCGCGATCCCTGCATGCTCTGCTACACCAGCGGCACGACGGGCAATCCCAAGGGCGTCCTTTACGAGCACCGTTCGACGATGCTGCATGCGATGGCGGAAATTGCGCCGAGCGTGTTCGAACTTTCGGCAACGTCGGTGCTCCTGCCGATTGTCCCGATGTTTCATGCCGCAAGCTGGGGGCTTCCCTTTGCGGGCGCGGGTGCTGGCGTGAAGTTCGTTTTCAGCGTTACCAACGACGCGCCGACGCTGCACAAGCTCATGATCGACGAAGGCGTCACCCATTCGGCCGGGGTTCCGACGGTCTGGCTCGCCATGTTCCAGCATCTCGATGCAACGGGCGCGGGTCTTGGCAAGCTCAAGCTGGTGACGATTGGCGGGTCAGCCGCGCCACGCGCGATGATCGAGCGATTGATGGGGATGGGCGTGCGTGTGTCGCATGCCTGGGGGATGACGGAGACATCACCCATTGGCACGATGGGGGCGCCCACGGCAAACTGGGACGATCTTTCGTTCGATGAGCGGGTGGATGTTGTCTGCAAGCAGGGCCGGGTGCCGTTTGGCGTCGAGCTGCGCGTGGTGGATGACGATGGCCATGTCGCCCCGCGCGATGGCGCGACGTCCGGCCGCCTCCAGATTCGCGGCCCCTGGGTCATCAAGCGTTACTTCAAGGCTGAATCGGATGCGACCGAGGACGAACAATGGTTCGATACCGGGGATGTTTCGATTCTCCACCCCGATGGCACAATGCAGATCACCGATCGTGCCAAGGATGTTATCAAATCGGGCGGAGAATGGATCAGTTCGGTCGAGCTCGAAAATATCGCGATCGGCTGCCCCGGTGTGGCGGAGGCTGGCGCGATTGGTGTGCCCCATCCCAGATGGGATGAGCGCCCGGTTCTTATCATTGTCCGCAAGCCGGGGGCGGACGTGTGCGAAGCAACGGTGAAGGACTATCTCAAGGACAGGATCGCCAAATGGTGGATGCCCGATGCCGTTCTCTTCGTCGATGAACTGCCGCACACCGGCACGGGCAAGATCCAGAAAGTGGCGCTTCGCGCGCAGTTCAAGGATTTCAGGCTGGAAGGCTGAACATGGCTGGAGACTGTTTCATTGATCCCTCGCGCGAGAATTTCGATGCGTTCAAGGCGCTGCCGCGCGATACGCCGATCCACATGCTCAACCTTGTCCGCTTTCGCGAGAAGGCCGAATATCCGCAAGGACACCCGCTTGCCGGGAAGGGGCTGAGCGGGTCGGAGGCTTATGCCGAATATGGCCGGACCAGCGGGCCGGTGTTCGCGCGGGTCGGCGGTTCGGTGGTCTGGCGGGGCGCGATGCAAGCCATGGTGATCGGGCCATCGGATGAGCATTGGGATACGGCCTTCATCGCCCGCTACCCCGATTCAGGGGCGTTCATGGCGATGGTGACGGACCCTGATTACAAGCTCGCCGTGGTCAACCGGCAGGCGGCTGTCCTGACGAGCCGCCTGATCCGGTTTGCGCCGCAAGATGGCGATCCGGGCAGCTTTGGCTGATCAGAGCAGCCGCATTTGAGGGCCTTCGGGCGCACGGAACCGGGTTTCGTCGAGTTCGATCCGCGCCTGGTTGAGCCCCAGCCGCTTGCAGGCAATGCGGAAACGAGAGCGGATCATGTCTGCCCAGGGCCCAGAGCCGCGCATGCGCCCGAAAAAGTCCGGATCATTGTCACGGCCCTGCCGGATTGACCGGATCAACGCCATCACCTTTCCGGCGCGATCGGGATAATGGGTATCGAGCCAGTCAAGGAAAAGTGGCGCCACTTCATGGGGCAAGCGGATGGGTATGAAGCTTGCCGTTTTTGCACCGGCTTCCGCGCCGCGTTCCAGGATCGCCTCGATCTCGTGGTCGGTGATGGCCGGGATGATGGGGGCGACGTTGATATGTGTCGGGATGCCTGCATCGACCAGTGCGCGGATCGCCGCAATCCGCTTTTCAGGTCGGGGTGCGCGGGGTTCGAGCGTGCGGTGGGTTTTTGGATCGAGCGACGTCACCGACAGCGCGACGGCGACAAGTCGATTTGCCGCCATCGGCGCGAGAATGTCCATATCGCGGACAATGCGATCCGATTTTGTCGTGATTGTGAGCGCATGGCCGGTCTCTGCGAGCACCTCCAGGATCTGCCTTGTGATCCGCCATTGGCTCTCGATCGGCTGGTAGGGATCGGTATTGGTCCCGAGCGCGATTGGCGTTGCCTTGTAACCCCTTTTCCCCAATTCCGTGCGGAGCAAGGCGGCCGCATCGGGCTTGGCAAACAGGCGGCTCTCGAAATCAAGGCCCGGCGAAAGGTCATGAAACGCATGCGTCGGCCGTGCGTAGCAATAGACACAGCCATGCTCGCAGCCGCGATACGGGTTGATCGAATGATCGAAGGGAATGTCGGGCGACGTGTTGGTGCTGATGATCGTTCGAGGCTTTTCGATCGTCACGGTCGTCCGGAGCGGTGGGCCTTCTCCGTCTATGTCGTCGCGATCGTCCAGCCAGTCGCCATCCGCTTCGCGCGCCTTCAGGTTGAAGCGCGTCGGCGTCCTGTTCGAGGGCGCACCCCTGCCGGGGGCCGCAACGGAAAGGTCGATTCGGGGCACCAGCCGACAATGCCCGATTTGCCGAAACATAACAAGAACAAAAACATCATCCGCCCGGACTCAGTCGAACCTGATTCTATCAAGTCCCCCCGAGTTTCTTGTCTTCGTTCGCCCGGCTGATCACATAATGCCGGATATTGTCCGCCTGTTCAGGCGTGAGCTCTTTCGTCCAGCTGACCATGCCCGTGGCTTTCAGCGCGCCGCCGATCACGATCTGGTTCCAGACCTTGGGATCGCCCAGCGCGCCCGAACGCCGCAGGTCGGGCAGGACTGTGCTGCCGATCGCCGCATCGCCGTGGCAGACGCCGCAGAATTGTCCGAACTGTGCGCCGCCATCGGCAATCTGGGCTGGCGTCCCGCGCGATGGCGGCGGGTCGAGCGGTAGCTTGGCGAGCGATTCCATGGGCGGCAGCTTGGCCGTGCCACCAAGTTTGAACACCAGCAACCGGCTCTTGTTGCGCACCGGCCCGGAAACCTCGCTCAGCATGCCCGAAGCCAGCGCCCAGGCGCCGCCCCAACCGGCCATGACGGCAACATATTGCTCCCCCTTGATCGAGAAGGTTGCCGCCGGGGCGACCACCCCGGTCTGCGCGGGGAAGGACCAGAGCTTCTTGCCGGACGCCGCATCATAGGCGTTGAACTCGCTCGTGGCCGTGCCTTGGAAGACCAGGCCGCCTCCGGTCGAAAGCAGCCCGCCATTCCACGGACCCTTGTACTGGACACGCCAGCGCTCCTTCTGCGCAACCGGATCCCACGCGATGAGCGCACCCGTGGTCACGGCCGCAAAGCCGGCGCGCGCCTTGGCGTCGGCAGGCATCGCACCTGCGGCAAGATCGAGCCCGACATTGAAGCCCTGAGCGTTCGCCTTCCAGCCCGGCTTGGGGATGTAGGGAAAGGCAGTGTCGTTGGCGGGGATATAGACCAGCCCGGTATCGGGGTTGAACGCCATAGGATGCCAGTTGTGCGCCCCGATGGGGCCGGGCGCTCCGATGAACGGCTTGCCGGTCTTGTCATAGCGCGCTGCGGGGTTCTCGATGGGGCGCCCGGTCGCCTTGTCGATGCCCGATGCCCAGTTGACCGGCACGAAATTATTGGCGGAAATGAACTTGCCGGTTGCGCGGTCGAGGACATAGAAAAAGCCGTTCTTCGGCGCCTGCATCAGCACCTTGCGCTTCTGGCCGTCGATGTTGAGCTCGGCGAGGATGATGTGCTGGGTCGCGGTATAGTCCCACGTCTCACCCGGCGTCGTCTGGTAATGCCAGGCATATTCGCCGGTCTTCGCCTTGATTGCGACGATCGACGAAAGATAGAGATTGTCGCCGCCACCCGGCGACCGATAGGACTGGTTCCAGGGGCTGCCATTGCCGACGCCGATATAGAGCAGGCCAAGTTCCGGATCATAGGCCATCGAATCCCAGACGGTGCCGCCACCGCCCTGCCTCCACCATTCGCCCTTCCACGTGGCTTCCGCGGTCTTGAGATACCCCTCATTCTTTCCGGGTTCGTCGGGTACGGTGTGGAAGCGCCAGAGCTGTTTGCCGGTATCGGCGCTATAGGCCGTAATGTAGCCACGGACGCCCATTTCGGCGCCGCCATTGCCGATCAGGACCATTCCATCGACGATGCGTGGCGCACCGGTGATGGTGTAAGGCCTGGACTGATCGACCGTGACCACTGACCAGATTTCCTTGCCGGTTGCACGGTCCAGTGCAACCAGCCGCCCATCAAGCGTGCCCATGTAAAGGCGATCGCCCCACGCCGCCATGCCCCGATTGACGACGTCGCAACAGGCCTTCACCGCCGTTTCGCCCGGAACCTTTGGATCATATTCCCAGAGCAGCTTGCCGGTCAGGGCATCATAGGCCTTGGCCTTGGACCAGGCGGTGGTGATGTAGATTTTTCCGTCGATGATCAGCGGTGTCGCTTCCTGCCCGCGCGCCGTGTCGAGATCGGCAAACCAGGCGAGGCCAAGCTGATCGACATTGCCCGCGTTGATCTTGTCGAGCGGGCTGAAACGCTGCTCGTCATAGGTTCGGCCATAGGTCAGCCAGTTCTCATTGTCGCTCTCTGCCGCGAGCAGTCGCTCGGCATTGACCGCGCCAGGCGCATCCAAATCCATCCCCGGTTTGCATGCTGCAAGCGCAAGCAGCGCTGCCAATCCCCAATGCGTCCTTGCCATCATCGCCATCCTCTCCCGCCCCGCAGCCCGATCGACTGTCCACCCGGATTCATGCCAATGCTGCCCGCGAAGCGCCTATTTGTCCATCTTTGCGCAAGCCGCGCGGGGGTGGCGCGAATCAACGCTACGGATTTGGGCATCTGCACTTCGCCTGGCCATGCCTGCGCCGACCGGATCCCGGGTGCGATGCCCCGGAAACCAGTCGCGCAGTGCGAATCGGATTTTCGGAATGTGCCCGTTCTAGCGCAAGCAGCGTGACGCTGTCAAGAAAAAGTTGCCAAATAGGAAATTTGTTGGATCATAAAGTGTAAAAATCAGATCATGTTCACCGGCAACCGCAGATAGACATGGCCATCCTTGGTGGCGGGCGGCAAGGCACCCGCCCGGATATTGACCTGCAACGACGGCAGGATGAGGAGCGGAGCGGCAAGCGTTTTGTCCCTTGCCTGGCGCAGCTCGACGAAATCCGCTTCATCCACATTTTCATGGGCATGGATATTGCTTCGACGCTGGGCGGCAACGGACGCTTCCCAGGCGGGGGCAGCGCGACCCTCTGGCGGGTAGTCATGGCCGACAAAGATGCGTGTTTCAGCCGGAAGATCGAGAATGCGCCGGATCGATCGGTAAAGATCGGTGGCATTGCCGCCGGGGAAGTCGGTGCGTGCCGTGCCATAGTCCGGCATGAACAAGGTATCGCCGACAAAGGCCGCATCGCCGATCAGGTAGGTCACGCAAGCCGGCGTGTGTCCGGGTGTATGCATCACCTGGATCTTCATGTCGCCCAGCGGCAGGACGTCGCCTTCTGCGACGAGCCGGTCAAATGCGCTGCCATCCGGCGCCACGTCATCCGCCTCGAACAAGGGCCGGAAAATTTCCTGAACCTTTGTGATCTTGCTGCCGATGACCACCGGCGCCAAGGTCTTTTCGCGCAGATAGTCTGCTCCCGACAGGTGGTCGGCATGGGCATGGGTTTCGAGCAGGTATTTGAGCGTCAGCCCCTGTGCGGCAACATGGTCCAGCAGCGAATCCGCCGAGGATGTGGATATGCTTGCGTTGCGAGGTTCGAAGTCCAGAACGGCATCGATGATCGCTGCCTCCCTGCTGGCTGGATCGCTCACGACATAGCTGACCGTGCTGGTTGCCGCGTCGAAAAATCCCTGAACGTCTGGTGAAGTCTTGATGCTTGTCATGTCAGCCTCCGAGTCGCGTTATATATTAGTTATTGCTAAATTAGATTCAACTGATATATTTACCACATGTTCGACCTTACCCGATTCGACCTTGCCCTGTTTCAGGATAGTGCCGCGCGTGCGGCCGGCTTGCTGAAACTGCTTGGCAATGAGAAACGGCTGATGATCCTGTGCCAGTTGGCAGAAGGGGAATTGCCGGTTGGCGCGTTGCAGGCGCGTATCGACCTCTCCCAATCGGCGCTGTCGCAACATCTGGCGCTGTTGAGGGCAGAGGGCATTGTTGCGACGCGGCGTGACGGCCAGTCGATACACTATCGAATTGCAGACCCTTCCGCATTGCGGATCATCGAAACGCTGGCCGAACTTTTCTGCCCGCCCGAAATGAGGAACACCAAATGACGGCCAACCTTATCCCCTTGTCGCCCGCAGAAGTGAGGCAACGCATCTCCACCGGAAAGGCCGTGCTTGTGGATATTCGTGAGGCTGACGAATTTGCCCGAGCGCATGTTGAAGGCGCGACGTCGCTTCCGCTGTCGGGCTGGGAAGCGGCTCATCTGAAGATCGATCCCGCGCAGGACGTGGTTTTCACCTGCCGTTCGGGCATGCGCACCCACGGGGCCTGTGAACGGCTTGCCGCGCGCGTGGCAGGCAATGCCTTTGTCCTGCAGGGCGGGGTTGACGGATGGGCGAAGGCTGGCCTTCCGCTCAGGGTAAATCCAAAGGCACCGCTGGAAATCATGCGCCAGGTGCAGATAGCGGCCGGTTCGCTCGTCCTGCTTGGAGTCATGCTTGGTTTTGCTGTTCAT